>Ga0206957_1053_pt1 | contig 32150 bp, 29 predicted proteins | sample Alteio_BWOrgHeat_32_FD_152975 | JGI IMG/M metagenome (GOLD analysis project Ga0206957, IMG submission 152975) | Enriched cells from forest soil in Barre Woods Harvard Forest LTER site, Petersham, Massachusetts, United States -... | ecosystem: Environmental > Terrestrial > Soil > Temperate forest >...
GCTAATTTGATGGGCAGCCAAGGGGCAACCGTCATTACCTTTTTCCAAGATTATGGCATTCCGGCTTTTTCCACCGGCTGGGGCAGTCACGGGGTGATCCATGCGAAAGATGAATATGCAGTCGTGGATACCTTATATAATGGGGCCCGCGTTTTAGAGCAATATTTGAAGGAATATGATGACGTGTAAGTTGGTGTTGATGCTGGCGTTAGTTTTTCTTTTAGTGCCTCTAAAAGCCCAAGCCAACGAAACAATTTACTTTTCCATCCATCAGCTTGCTTATGATGGTAATGCGTCATTGACTTTAGTTGGTCCTAAGATCTTCAAAGATCAAAAAACTACCCTGATTGTTTTTAATGCCAGTGGTAAAAATTTTTCCGATGAAGAAGATATTTATGTTGATCCCGTGACCTATAAGCCGCTTTTTGTGCAGCGCAATTTTAACCTTGGGATTTTCGGTCATGGCCAAAGCTTAGAAGAATATGATTCAGCCAAAGGGTTAATCACCATTACCAAAAAAGATGGAGATAAGACTACTCAGCAGTTGATCCATAAGCAGGGAGCGATTGATAATATTTATGGTTTTATTTTCCGTTACCGTAAAGAAGGTTCGTTTAAGATGGGGGATGAAATTAACCTAACTCTTCCAACTCAGGATTTAAAAATTAAATTACTGCGGCAGGAATCATTGAAAACGGATGATAAAACCTATGATAGCTATTATATGGAAAGCCAACCGGGCCGTTATAAAATTTGGTTCGATACTTCTAAAAATAAACTACCGTTGCGTATTAGCGGAACCATTGGTGGTATACTCAATTCAGTCATGACCATCACAGGATATAAGGAATAATATGCCGTCGCTGCCAGATAAACGAGGTTATTATGGTGATTTTGGGGGACGTTTTGCTCCTGAAACGCTCATGGCCGTACTTGCTCAATTAGAAAAGCAATATGCACAGATTAGGCGTGATCCCGCGTTTAAAAAAGAATTTCAGTATTATCTTAAGGAATACGCCGATCGGCCGACCAATTTGTATTTGGCTAAACGTTTAAGTACGCACGTAAAGACCTTGAAGGTGTATTTAAAACGCGAGGATTTATTACATACCGGCGCGCATAAGATCAATAATACCTTAGGCCAAATCTTGGTCGCCCGTCGCATGGGCAAGACCCGTATCATTGCGGAGACCGGTGCTGGCCAGCATGGCGTGGCAACGGCCACCGCCTGTGCGCTCTTTGGTCTTAAATGCATTGTTTATATGGGTTCTGAGGATGTTAAACGTCAATCCTTGAATGTTTATCGGATGAAATTAATGGGTGCAGAAGTCCGTCCGGTTGAAAGCGGTTCAAAGACCTTGAAAGATGCGATGAATGAAGCGGTGCGTGACTGGGTCACCAATGTATCTGATACCTTTTATATCATTGGCTCAGTGGCTGGATTTCATCCATATCCTGCCATGGTGCGTGATTTTCAATCCATCATCGGCAAAGAATCCCGTCGGCAATTTATCCAAAAAGAGGGCAAACTTCCTGATTATCTGCTGGCCTGTGTGGGCGGTGGCAGTAATGCCATGGGATTATTCTATCCTTTTTATAAAGATACTTCGGTGAAAATGATTGGGGTGGAGGCTGCAGGTCACGGGGTTGATACCCATGAACATTCAGCCACCTTAACCAAGGGTTCCGCCGGTGTCTTGCATGGCTCAAAGAGCATGCTTTTGCAAGATGCGGATGGTCAAGTACAGATTGCCCATTCCATTGCCGCGGGGCTCGATTATCCAGGAGTTGGGCCTGAGCATTCATTTTATAAAAAAAGCAAACGCGCTGAGTACGTGAATATTACCGATAAGGAAGCGATCGAAGGATTGAAATTGCTTTCCAAGCTTGAAGGTATTATTCCTGCTCTGGAATCTTCACATGCCATTGCCTATTTATCAAAGTTAGCTAAACGAGTTAAGAAAACATCGACCGTGATAGTCTGCCTTTCCGGCCGCGGCGACAAAGACATGAACCAAATCTCCCAATTTATTTGAAAAATGGGGACGTCTCCGAATTATTTAAATCGGAGACGTCCCGAATTTCTATGAATCTAATCGAGAAAAAATTTAAAGAATTAAAAGCCCAAGGCCGTAAGGCTTTTATTGCCTTTATCACGGCGGGTGATCCTGATTTAAAGACCACGGAAGAATTGGTCTTGAGCTTTGAAAAAGCAGGGGTGGATATTATTGAATTAGGCATTCCTTTTTCTGATCCCTTGGCAGATGGCCCAACCATTCAAGCGTCCTATCTTCGGTCATTGAATAAAGGGACTAATGTTAAAAAGATTCTAGAAACAGTGAAGCGGATTCGTCGTCAGACTTCTATCCCCATTGCCTTGATGAGTTCCTATAATCCTATTTTTCATTATGGAGAGGAAAAATTTATCAAGGCTTGTACAGAAGTAGGGGTAGATGGCTTGATTATTCCTGATTTGCCGCCGGAAGAGGCTAAGAGTTTACGTCAATTGGCCCATGCCAAGAATATTTCAACCATTTTCTTTGTGGCGCCTACCACTCAGGACCATCGCATTCAATCTAATGCCAAGGCTGCGACCGGTTTTGTTTATTATGTGTCTCTCACAGGCATTACAGGCACACAGAAAGCGATTGCTAATGCGGTGGTAAAACAAATTAAGCATATTAAACGTTTTACTCAAAAACCCGTCTGTGCGGGTTTTGGGATTTCCACCCCTGAACAGGTCAAGGAAATCGGAGCGGCCGCTGATGGGGTGATTGTTGGTTCTGCCATTGTGAAATTTATTGAAGCCCACCGTGGAGCTGCTGATCTCATTAAAAAAACCAGTAATTATGTGGCTTCTTTGTCCAAAAGTTTGAATTAATGCCTAAGATCACTCAATTACCCAATAAAATCCGTATCGCCACCCAAGAGTTTAAAGACCGTGAAAGTGTGGCTGTCAGCGTCTGGGTAGCTGCCGGCGGACGCTACGAAACACCTTTGAATAAAGGTGTAGCGCATTATTTAGAGCATATGGCTTTTAAAGGCTCAGCTCAGTATTCTTGCAATCAAATCAAAGAATTAGTTGAGGGTATAGGAGGCAATCTCAATGCCTTTACTTCTGAAGAAGAAACCTGTTTTTATGCCAAGGTGCCAGCCACGCATTTGAAACAAAGTTTTGATGTGCTGGCTGATATTAGTTTTTTCCCGAAGATTTCCCTGATAGATTTGAAAAAAGAACGCACGGTGATTCTCGAAGAAATTAAGATGTACCATGATCTTCCTCAGTATTACGTGGGGGAATTGTTAGAGGAACTTTTATGGCCTAATCATCCTTTAGGCCAAAGTTTGGCTGGTACTCCTCAATCCGTCGGAGAAATGACCCAGGCCCAAATCAAGAATTTTCAAAAGACCTATTATGTGCCGTCTAATACCGTAATCACCGCCTGCGGAGCATTGAAACATGAAGATATGGTTCAATTGGTCAAAGCCAAGCTTGGAAAATTAGAAGGGTTTCCATCGCCCAGTTTTTTTCCCGCGCGGAAAACCCAAGATAAGCCAGGAGTTAATCTTTATTTTAAGCAAACCGAGCAAATGCATTTGGCCTTGGGCTTTCTGGCGTATGAAAATAATCATCCGGATTATTATGTATTGGCATTGTTAAGCATTATCCTAGGCGGCAATATGTCCAGCCGTTTATTTAATGAGGTCCGGGAAAAGCGGGGGCTTGCTTATTCTATTTCGAGTGGGATGAAAAGCCTTCATGATACAGGGGTTTTTATGGTGAGGGCAGGAGTTGATAATAATAAAATTACCGATGCCTTGGATCTTATTCTTAAAGTTTTAGCCAAGATAGGGCGTGAAGGTATCAAAGAAGATGAATTCAAACGGGCCCAGGAATATTACATGGGCCAGTTCTTATTAGGTTTAGAAGATACCATGGACATGATGCTATGGATTGGCAGTGGCATTATTAGTAATGACCAGGTCAAAACCCGGGCTGATGTCATCAAAAAAATTAAGGCCGTTACTCGGGCTGATATAAAACGGGTAGCATTGCAAATTTTTCATCCTTCGCGGCTTAATCTTGCCATCATTGGTCCTTTAAATGATGCTCAAAAAAAATGCATTTCTGACTTAGTTAAGGCTTAGATAGAGCAGTTGATAAAAAATGCACCTTATGATATAGTCAAATTGTATGGACCAACAAATTCAAAAACCTATAGTAACCTTAACAGACGCTGCTGCTTCCAAGATCAAGGCCATGATGGAAAAAGAAGGCAAGACTGGCTATGCCTTGCGTTTTGGGGTGGTTACAGGAGGCTGTGCCGGGCTTTCGTATGAAATGAAATTTCAGAAAAACCCGTATGACAATGATATTGCCTTTGAACAAAAAGGTATCCCTGTGATCATTAACCAGGAAAGTGTTGAATTTGTCACCGGCATTGAAATTGATTACGTAGATACCTTGCGTGAATCTGGTTTTAAGTATAAAAATCCTCAGGCCAAATCCTCTTGCGGATGCGGCACTTCATTTAGTTAAGGACCTTTAATGACTCCACAAACAGCTTTAAAATCACAGCTTCCAGATGCTAATCGTTTGTCTTATGAGCCTTTAAATGGTTCTAAAAAGATTTACGTGCCAGGTTCAAGGCTTGATATCCAAGTGCCTTTCCGTGAAATCGGACTTTCTGATACCACGGATTATACAGGTAAGACAACGCCCAATGCTCCCGTCAGACTATATGACACGTCAGGTCCTTATACTGATCCAGCCAAAAAAGTGGATATTACCCAAGGTTTATCTGAACTACGGCATCCATGGATTTTAGAGCGCGGGGATGTGGAATATTTAAAAGAATCAAGTTCTCAGTACCGCAAATTGCGTGAGAATGATTTGGATTTAGCACCTATTCGTTTTCCAGGCATCAGAAAACCGCTGCGGGCCAAGGCGGGCCAAAATGTCACCCAAATGCACTATGCCCGTCGAGGAATAATCACTCCAGAGATGGAATATATTGCCTTGCGTGAGAATTGCAAGCCAGAATTTGTGCGCGATGAAGTAGCGCGCGGCCGTGCGATTATCCCATCTAATATTAATCACCCTGAAATTGAGCCCATGATCATTGGCCGTAATTTTTTGGTGAAGATCAATGCCAATATCGGTAATTCAGCCGTCAGTTCTTCGATTGCTGAGGAAGTTGAGAAAATGGCCTGGGCCATCCGTTGGGGTGGAGATACGGTGATGGATTTATCCACGGGAAAGAATATTCATGAGACCCGCGAATGGATTTTGCGCAATTCACCTGTGCCTATTGGGACTGTTCCTATTTATCAAGCTCTTGAGAAGGTGAATGGCAAGGCAGAAGATTTGACCTGGGAAATTTATCGGGACACCTTGATTGAACAGGCAGAGCAAGGGGTTGATTATTTTACTATTCATGCCGGTGTGCTGTTACGCTACATTCCTTTAACCGCCAAACGCATGACCGGTATTGTTTCCCGCGGGGGTTCTATTTTAGCCAAATGGTGTTTATCTCACCATAAGGAAAATTTCCTCTATACCCATTATGAAGAAATTTGTGAAATCATGAAGGCTTATGATGTGAGCTTTTCCTTAGGCGATGGCCTGCGTCCTGGCAGCATTGCCGATGCCAATGATGCCGCCCAATTTAGTGAACTGGAAACCTTAGGAGAATTGACCAAGATTGCCTGGAAGCATGATGTGCAGGTAATGATCGAAGGGCCGGGACACGTGCCCATGCATTTGATCAAGGTCAATATGGATAAGCAATTATCCATCTGCCATGAAGCTCCATTTTACACCCTGGGGCCTTTGACGACGGACGTAGCACCTGGCTATGATCATATCACTTCAGCCATTGGGGCCGCCATGATTGGTTGGTTTGGCACAGCCATGCTTTGTTATGTGACACCTAAAGAACATCTAGGCTTGCCCAATAAAAAAGATGTGAAAGACGGAATTATTGCCTATAAGATTGCTGCCCACGCTGCTGATTTGGCCAAAGGACATGCGGGGGCCAAGGATTGGGATGATGCGCTCTCCAAAGCCCGTTTTGAATTTCGCTGGAAAGATCAATTTCATTTAAGTCTCGATCCTGAAACAGCTGAAAGTTTTCACGACGAGACCTTGCCTGCCGAAGGAGCCAAGCTTGCGCATTTCTGTTCCATGTGCGGCCCTAATTTCTGTTCCATGAAAATCACCCAAGATGTCCGCGAATACGCCGAGCGCGGCATGGAAGAGAAATCCAAAGAGTTCAAAGAAAAAGGCAGCGAGATTTACACTTAAAAAATTGGGGACGTCTCCGAATTAATTAATTCGGAGACGTCCCCAATTTCCAGTTCCACTTCTTCCCCCAAGAAGTTTATATACTCCCCCCTAAAGTCATTTTAATCTAGGAGATAATCTATGCCTCGAGTAGCTAGGTTAGTCATCCCGGGATATCCTTATCACATCACTCACCGGGGGAATAATAAGCAGACCATTTTTATTACAGAGGAAGATAAGCGTAAGTATTTATATTTATTTGAAGAAGCTAGAAAGAAATTTAATATGAAGGTTATTGCTTATTGCATAATGAACAATCATGTTCATTATATAGCGATTGCTCAAGATGCATTGTCTTTTGCCAGGACTATCAACACGGCGCATATGGGCTACGCTAGATATTTTAATCATAAGTATTCATGTGTAGGACATTTGTGGCAAGGTAGATATTATTCTTGTATTTTAGATGACGCCCATTTAATTGCTGCAGTACGGTATGTTGAACGTAATCCAGTAAGGGCAGGGATTGTTAGTAAGCCGTGGGATTGGGTATGGTCAAGTGCTCGTGAACACCTAGAATTAGAATATAAGGGAATTATTTTACTAGAAAATGTAAATGTTTATATTCCTTTGTCCTCTTGGAGAGAATACATTGATATGCCTGATCTGGATACCGATATACGTGAAATAAGAAAGCAAACATTTGCTCAACGAGCGTGGGCAGAAGATAGCTTTAAAGATTTAATTGAGACAAAATATGGTGTTCAATTGAAATCTAAAAAGAGAGGAAGGCCTAAAAAATTGGGGACGTCTCCGATTTAAATAATTCGGAGACGTCCCCAATTTTTAAGCGACGGCTAGATTTGAAATTGTTGTAAAGGCTGGTGAGAATTCTTCTACAATGCCTAAAAGTTTCTGGCGGTAAGCTTCTAATTCATTGAGCGCCTTGGTGCGGTATTCCAGGCTTTCTTCGGTCATCTGCGGGAACAATTCGCGGTAATAGTCAATCCCATCTAAGAGATTATTCTTAAATTCAGTAAAATATCTTATCTTCTGGTCACTCATGGACTGCAAAGATTTCGTGATATCTTTTTTCAGATAATCCACATACATACCCAATTCTTTGATGAACATATTTGGTCTTGGGGTGTCATTTAAGAGGCTAATGCGTCCATAGATATGGTCACACATTTCTTTGAGGGTAGAAATCTTGGAGAAATAGGCCAAATTAGGTCCAGGGCAAACAGCGCTAAAGCCGGGCACTCTGGTGGGGACTTTGTAGTTGACCACGGCTGGTTGGCCAAGATCATGGCAGATACAGGCCTTGACCACAACAGCATCCAAACGCCGTTTATATTCAATTTCATCAAGATTCATGCGCTCAAGTTCTTCAATTTTTAGCTTTTGGTATTGACGGCTAGCGGTGCAAATAGGTTCGCTGGTAAATTCTTTATTAGAGACCAAATGTCCTTTAGGGCAGGCGCTGCCAGGACGGCCGCGCATGACGCGTAAATCTTTTTCAATGTCACTTAAAGAATCACGCAAGCTATTAAAAGGCACGCCCAACGGAGAGACATCACTTAAATACAAATCTTTTTCACCGGCTTTGGCCAATTTTTCCAAGGTGATGGGATCGACATTGGTGGCTTCAGGACAAAGTAAAAATGGAGTGGCCCAGCCAGTACCATTTAAGCCATAATGCTCACGCAAAAAGCGGTCTTCGTTGTAAGTGCCAATACCGCCTTGAGCGGTGACACGCATTTCATGGGGCTTAGCAAAAGTGATTTTGTTTTTGAGCTTCAAAGCTTCATTATAAATTTTATGCAGGTCATCAATTAATTGCTGACGTTTAACTTTAAATTCTTCCATGATGGGGCCCATTAAATACCCGTCGGAAGCAAAGGCATGTCCGCCGCAATTTAAGCCTGATTCAATGCGGTATTCAGAGATCCATAAGCCTTTTTTAGCAAAGAATTTTCCTTGCACGATAGAGGAGCGAAAGTCACTCACTTTTAAAATGATGCGTTTTTTAATATCGCCAGTGGCGTCTGCGTAGAAATCTTTAAATTGCTCCACATAGGTATAGAGGCGGCGATTAATACCGGCAGAAAAGACAATGGCAGAACGTAAATTGCTTTGGCCATAGCCGCGTAAGGCAGAAAGAGCATCAGAGAATTCCGCAGGCATTAAAGCGCCTTTAGAATCATAATTATCCCGATCAAGTTTGGTCATGATATTGACATTGATGTCGCCGGGTTTGATAGATTCGCGTAAATTTTTTTGTAAATCAGCTTTAAGCTTAGGATCAGCGGTGCTTAACATATGCCGCCAGGCGGCCTTAAGCACAGAATCCTCAGGGAGCATTTCAAAATATTTGGTGATTTCAGAGCCGGCTTCAAAAGGGGAAGCTTTTAATTCAGCAAATTGGCGCTGCACAATACGATTGACCAAATCCAAATACGCAGTAATGCGGCGGGCCCTAAAATCTTCGTCGTATTTGGTGATTGGCACATAGCGTTCGCCTTCCTTTTCGCAGTAATGCTGGCGCATCTGTTCAATCAGGGTATCGTCTACCAGGGAAATTACCGAATGAATGCCATAGCGGGCTACCTTGATGGGTGTATCAATAGAAAAAGCGGTGCCCATCACTGGAATGTGGAAAGAGTGGATTTGTTTTGTCATATATATCAAGTATAGACTATCCTAGTCAAAAAGCAATTTTTATATGTAGATTCTCTTAAGAAGCCATTATGGGAATAGGTTTAATTGCAAGGCTTAAGCGAACTGACCCTATTTTAGTACTAATTAGCTGCTTAGCCAATCTTTTTTCTTTGGCACCTGTTTTGAGAATTGTAAACCAAGTTTAACGCAACTGTTGACAATTCCTAGCTCTTCCTGCTATTCTATTTTTCACTATGGATCGAATTTTTTATTCACAATTAGCCCAACAAAGTTTATCCGGACAAGAATTGGATAACGCTACTTGCGGAAGGATTTTATCGGACGCTTTATTAGAAATCCTTCCCTTGCTCGATGCGGCTTATCAAGTACGTAAAACTTATTTTGGCAAGGAAGTACGAGTACATATCTTAAATAATGCTCAAAACGGGCATTGCCAGGAAGATTGCCATTATTGCGCGCAAGCCAAATCATCCAAGGCTGATATCGAAGAGTACGGCATCAAATCTGATGAAGAAATTCTCAAAGAAGCGCGACAGGCGTACTCGAAAGGGGCGTCTTGTTACTGCATGGTCTTTGCTGGTCGAGCGGCTTCTGAATCCAGGATTGAACGTCTCAAGCGTGTGCTTTCTCAAATTAAATCTGAATTTCCCAATAAAGAAATTTGTGTTTCTACGGGCTTTGTGACTAATGATGGCGCTGTGCAATTAAAGAAGGCAGGCTTAGATCGTCTAAATCATAATTTAAATACGTCGGAGTCACATTATCCTAATATTTGCACCACTCATACCTTTGAAGATCGACTGAACACCGTGCTGGCAGCCAAAAGCGCTGGGCTTAAGGTTTGCTCGGGGATGATTGTGGGAATGGGTGAGGAGCATGTGGATATCATTGATGTAGCCAAGCGTCTGCGTTCGCTGAAGGCTGAGTCGATTCCGGTGAATTTACTTGTGCCTATCGAAGGTAATTTATTGGCTCCGGAAGATTCAAAATTAACCCCCGATTTTATTTTACGAGTTTTATGTTTATTTAGATTCTTAAATCCAACGGCTGAAATTAGGGTGGCGGCTGGCCGTGAACTGCATTTACGTTCCATGGAGGTGATGGCTTTATACCCAGCGAATTCGCTGTTTTTGCAGGGGTATTTAAATGCCAAAGGCGCTTCTAATGCCCGCACCTTACGCATGATTGCGGATGCCGGTTTTAGTATTAAATCCGAAGTAGATTTGAATGATCTTTTAAAAGAAAATGTACCGCAAGAAGATGTGGTTCAATGTGGTAGTACCGCTGCATTAAAGAATTTGAAGGAATTACGCCCGGCGCTTTAAGGGCTATTAATCAGTTTCGTTTTCTCTTGCCAATCCTTACTGCAGTGCTATAGTAAATAAAACTACGCATTTTTCCCAACTCTATTAGTTTCTTTACTTAGAGTGAAAAGTTACAAGTCCAGATTTATTTTTACGATTAAAGAAAGGTTATATCTATGTCTATCGAGAAGCGTCCAGTTACAAGATTTGAGTTGCTTATGGATGCGGGTACCGGTGCTCAAAAAGCAGGAGATATTTTGCTTGGTGCCTTTGTCCACATGGGGCAATATGTGTATGTAGAGCCCATGATTCCAGCTGAAATTTCGCCACCAGTCAGAAGTCGTCCGGCACTTTCGGGGGTTATCATCCGTTTGGCTGATTTTGACGTCACCAATATCGGAAATGATACGGATTTGATTTTAGCGGCACATGAAATTGTGCTTGATCGTCGTCTGGATGATAATGAATTTAATGTGAATGCCAAGATTCTTTTGGATATGGGGGATCAAGAAGCTAATCCAGATTCCTATGAAATGGTGCTCAAACGCTGTACGAAATTGGGCTTAAGTGTTATTCCTTTTACCGTTGATGCTGAGTCCCAAGAAATTGTTAAGCAGTTAGGTGGCAAGGGACAAAACTTACATTATTTAGGAATGTTATCATACATCTATAATCTCGACGAAGAAATTGTCCAAGCTGAGATAGTAAAGACCTTTGGCAAGAAGCTTAAAGAAGAAATCATGGCCAAAAACGTTAAGCTTTATCATAACGGCTATCAATTGGCCAAGGAAAAAGTTTTCTTCCGGTATGAAGTGCAAACCCATAAGCGTGAGGGTGATCAGATTTTGATCGATGGTAATACCTCGCTTAGCATGGGCATCATCGACGCTGGGATCAAACTATATTCGGGCTATCCGATTACTCCAGCCTCATCCATCATGCATAATTTGGCGAAGAATTTTCCTTCCTATGGCGGAGTGGTTCACCAAGCGGAAGATGAAATTGCGGCCATCGGTACTGCGGTTGGTTCTTACTATGCAGGCATGCCGGCTATCACAGCGACGTCAGGCCCAGGCTTATCCCTCAAACAAGAATTTATTGGGTTTGCTACTGCCGCTGAAATCCCTTTGATTTTAATTGATGTGCAGCGTTCCGGTCCTTCAACCGGGATGCCTACCAAAACTGAACAGTCTGATCTGTTGTCAGCTTTGATGGGTAGTCACGGTGATTACACCAAGATCATTATTGGTGTGGCCAACGTCATTGATTGCTTCTATGCGCCTCACTTGGCCCGTTATCTAACGGAGAAATTGCGCGTGCCGGTGTTTATCTTAAGTGATTTCCAAACCGCCAATAGCTATAAGGTGGTCAAGAAATTTCAATTAGCCCAGATGAATGGCAATGTGGATGAGATCCCTGATTTTATCCTGGACCGTTTCCATATGAAGCGCTTGACTGGCCCCATTGAAATGGTAAAGACCGTGCAGACGACACCAGGCACCGAAGGTGGCATGCGCCGTCTGACAGGTCTTAATACCGATGACAAGGGCAAGATCAGTTATTTCTCGGATGATCATCAGCATTCGCATGCCGTGCGTAATGAAAAAATCCATCATGTTCGCCGGGCGTTGACTGCACCAGAGATGTTTGGCAAGGATGGCAATGAGGTTTTAATAGTAGGATGGGGTTCAAGCCGTGGGGCCATTGAAGAAGCCGTTACATTGTGCGAAAAGAATGGTGTTCCAGCCTCGGGGATGCATCTACGCATTGTGTATCCACTGCCGCTGATGCTCAAAGAACTTTTTGCTAAGTATAAAAATGTACTAACGGTGGAAGTTGCCTACGGGGATAAGCTTAAGCCCTCGCCGTTAGCATTATTGCTCCGTTCCGAAACATTAAAGGATGTGCAGCCCTTGATTGCCGATGCCACTGGCCGTCCGCTGCGTCCTCGCATCATCATGAAAAAAATTCAGGAGGTGCTCAAATGAGTACTGATACATTATCTAAACCGGCTCCGACGCCGATCACTATTAAAGAATTGAATACCGAAAATCCACGCTGGTGCGCTGGCTGCGGCGATTTTGGTATTATCATGGGTTTAAAGAGATTTATTGTTGAACGCCAATTAATGCCAGCCCAGACGGTCAATGTTTCTGGGATCGGTTGTTCAGGCCGTGCGCCCAATTATTTTAATACCTATGGCATTCATTCCATTCATGGTCGTCCTATCCCTATTGCTTTAGGCGTGGCTTTGGCCCGTCCAGATTTAAATCTTTTTGTGCATGCAGGGGATGGCGATACCTTAAGTATCGGTGGTAATCATTTGATCCATGGGATCAATAAGAATTTTAAAGCCGTATTCTTGATGTATGACAATGAAGTCTATGCATTGACCAAAAATCAGACTTCACCAACCACCAGGCGCGATCATCCTACCAATACCCAGCCACAGGGTTCATTTTTAAATCCATTGAATCCAATCACCGTGGCTTTAGGGTTGGGGGCATCTTTTGTGGCGTCAACCGCCGATTGGATTCCAGATCATCTGACCAATACCATCAAGACAGCTTTTGAGCATCCGGGATTTGCCTTTGTGCATATTTCTCAGCGTTGCCCGCATTTTGATCCAAGCAATTTTGATCATAAGACATCAACTTGGTTTTCATTTTTGAAACATCCCAATGGTATAGAACCTGATCGCCGTTTGGCTGATAAAACCGAAGTGCTTGAGCATGATCCGTCGAACTTGGCCCAGGCATTCCAATATGGGGCCGCTGAACGCCGTTATTTTGGGTTGTTTTTTCAGAACAAAGAAAAACCCCGTTACGATCAAATCCTGCACAATCTGGTAGACAAAGCAGTCAAAAAAGACCGTTCAAAAATTTTGGATAGTTTCTTAGTATAAAATTCGGGACGTCTCCGATTTATTTAAATCGGAGACGTCCCGAATTTCAATCTCATGGAAAATGTCATTATTATTGGTTCCGGCCCTGCGGGGCATGCCGCAGCGATTTATGCAGCACGTGCTCGTCTTAATCCTTTAATGTTTGAAGGGATGTTTGCCGCAGGGGTAGCTGCTGGTGGGCAGTTGACCACCACCACTGAAGTTGAGAATTATCCCGGGTTTATGGAAATTTCAGGAACAGCGCTCATGGAAAAAATGCGTGAGCAGTCTTTGCATTGCGGGGCGCGCATTGTCACCGAGACCGTTGATAAAGTAGATCTTTCTAAATCGCCGTTTAAAGTTTGGTCCGCTGGTCAAGAATTTGAATCCAAGACTTTGATTATCGCCACAGGGGCCACCGCTAAACGCATGCATCTTCCGGGTGAAGAAAAATTGTGGCAAAAAGGTATTTCTGCTTGTGCGGTTTGTGATGGGGCTTTGCCGTTTTTCCGTAATAAAATTTTAGCCGTAGTTGGTGGCGGTGATTCAGCCGTGGAAGAAGCTTCCTATTTGACTAAATATGCATCTAAAGTTTTGATGGTGGTCCGTCGCGATGTGCTGCGGGCTTCTAAGGTGATGCAAGAGCGCGCGAAGCAAAATCCTAAAATTCAAATTATCTTTAATACTCTTCCTTTAGAAGTTTTAGGAAACACAAGTGTGACGGGTTTAAAAATCAAGAACGTGACCACCAATGTTGAAGAAGTTTTATCCATCGGCGGTCTGTTTTATGCCATTGGACATACCCCTAATACCGCATTCTTGAGTAATCAATTGGAATTAGATGAAACGGGCTATATCAAAACCAAACCAGGCAGTACTAAGACCAATGTGGCGGGGGTTTTTGCCGCCGGAGATGTACAGGATAAGATCTATCGACAAGCCATTACCTCAGCAGGAACAGGCTGTATGGCTGCCTTGGATGCTGAACATTATTTGAGTGGAATGTTATGATTACTATTCGTCAATCCCAAGAACGCGGGCACGCCAAACATGGTTGGCTAGATAGTTACCATTCCTTTTCTTTTGCTGATTATTATGATTCTCAATGGATGGGCTTTCGCTCGTTGCGTGTGATCAATGAAGATCGGGTGGCCGCCTCCCAAGGGTTTGGCACACATCCGCATAAGGATATGGAGATTATTACCTATGTGCTTTCGGGCCAAGTAAAACATAAAGACAGCATGGGCAACGAAGGGGTGATCAAGCCTGGTGAGGTCCAAAAAATGAGTGCTGGCACAGGGGTTATGCACAGTGAATTTAGCGGATCTTCGACAGAAACGGCACATTTTTTACAAATTTGGATTGTGCCTGATACTAAAAATCTTAAGCCCATGTATGAACAAAATTTATTGCCGCAGGATCAAAAGGATTCCTTGATTGAATTTCCTGTGAGCATTCATCAAGATGCCAAAATTTTTCGCGGGCGTTTAACCAAAGCCCATGATTTGTCTTATAAGGTGGCCCCAGGCCGTGGGGTATGGATCCAAATGGTTTCAGGTTCTTTGTCCGTCAATGATAAAGTGCTTGAAGCTGGCGATGCGGCGGTGATTGAAAAAGAAACAGATTTAAAATTAATTGGTCAAAATAATGGGGAATTTCTACTTTTTGATTTAAAATAATCCTATGTCAGTCAATTTCAGAGATAAAAGTTTACAAGAATATTTAGAGCAACTTTCCCGTCGTGAGCCAGTGCCTGGCGGTGGTTCAACCGCGGCTTATACGGCGGCCATGGCGGTCGGTTTGATTTCCATGGTTACTAATTATTCTATAGGACGTAAAGCAAATACCCCGGCCATTGAAAAGAAATTGGCTAAGATATTAGCTCAGAGTGAACTTCTGCGTTTACGTTTATTAGAATTAACCAGTCTAGATAGCCAGGCCTATTTGAAGGTGGCAGCGGCACGAAGCTTGGATAAAAAAGCCCAGAAACAAGCAGCGAAGGAAGCTAAGGCTGTTCCTGTTGAAATTTGTAAGCTTTGTTATAAGGCCCTGCAACTAACCCCGTATTTAGCTGATAAAGGTAATCCCTATCTGATCTCTGATGTGGAAGTGGCCTTAGAACTGTTGATGGCTGCTTTTAATGCGGCCCGAGTGATGGTGAGGGTTAATTCATGAGTGCGCAGATACTCGATGGTAAATTATTGGCGGCCAAACTTAAAGAACAATTAACAACGGAAATTCATTCGTTAAAAGATATTACCAAGGAAGTGCCGCGTATTTTTAGTATCATCGTCGGAGATGATCCTGCCAGTTTGTCGTATGCCGCATCTCAACAGAAAACTGCTTTAGCTTTAGGTATTCATTATGAATTACAAAATTTTAAAAGCGGCAGCAGCCAAGAAGATGTTCTGAATCTCATTGAAGAATTAAATAGCTATGATCATGTCAATGGCATCATTATAAACAAACCATTGCCTCCCAACATCAATTTCAATGCGTTGATTAATGCCATTGCCCCTCAAAAAGATATTGAAGGGATGAATCTGACTAATTTTGGACTTTTATTGATGGGAGAAGATAGTATTTTCCCTTGTACGCCAGCTGCGTCGATGGAATTGCTTAAATCATCAGGGGTTGCTTTGAAGGGAAAGCGTGCGGTGGTGATTGGCCGTTCTGAGATTGTGGGCAAACCCGTGGGCCTACTGTTGCTGCGTGAAGACATGACCGTGACGGTTTGTCATTCTAAAACTGTGGATATATCTTTTGTGGTGCATGAGGCTGATGTGGTGGTGGCGGCTTTAGGAAGGCCCAATTTTGTTAAAGGTGAATGGATTAAGCCAGGGGCCATTGTCATCGATGTTGGGATTAATCAAGTTGACGGTAAGCTGGTGGGGGATGTGGATTTTACTTCCGCCAAAGAAAAAGCCTCCTATATTACACCGGTACCAGGTGGTGTTGGCCCTGTGACAGCGGTGATGCTGATGAAAAATGCTCTAAAGGCTTTTAAATTACAAAATCAACTATGAAAACACTCGTTGTAGGCAATTCGCTGGACGTATTACCGGTTATTGAGAAAATTTTAAGTGACAAAGATCAAGAGGTGGTTTTATTTACCACCGAGGGTGTTTTGCCCTACGACCGCACTCTTTTGCCATACGTGCTTAATGATCCGCATGTAGAAGCGCATTTATTTAAGTCTGCAGAAATATTTTTGACCTCCTATAAACCAAAGGTGATTACCCAGGAGAATTTGTCCCGCATCAGTGTTAAACGTAAATACCTGACTACGGAGAAAAAAATTCAGATTGATTATGACAAGTTAGTCATTGTGGATACAGGACATTTGATTTTGCCGCCCATCAAAGGTCATCAACGGGCAGGCGTTTTTGATTGCTGGCAGCTGTCTTCAATGAAGGCCTTAAAGAAGCATTTGGTTTTTTCGGATCATGTGGCTGTCGTGGTTTCAAATATTCAAGGGCTTAATATGGCCTGTGCCATCGCCAAGCTTAAAAAAGAAGTGATGATTGTTTCACCCACTGCAGGTCTGCTTCCGGAAATTTTTGATGATGAAACCGGGCTTTTACTTAAACAAATCCTCGAAGGTAAAGGGATTCGGGTTTTTGGCGAGAGCTGCTTGGAAGAAATCCTGGGTGATGCTGAAACCAAGGCCATTCGATTAAAATCAGGGAAGATTATTGCCTGTGATACCGTTGTTTTCGATGAGGCCAAGGTAGATATCCGTATCCTCTCAGAACCAACCTTAACAGATTCAGATACACTCGCTATCGAAGCTAATTTCCGTCCTCCGGTATTTCCCCTGGCGCCGGCGCGTTTTGGTCTAGATTTATTCGATGGTTTTTATGCCGGTTGGACCAAGCTTCCTGAAGGTGGACGTGAATATTTGAAGTTTGACGGCCCTCAAAATATCTACAAGAAGATTTACGCCCAAGGAGATCATCTAGCTGGTTGTGTGCTTTTTAATGCACCAGATGATCAAGAACGACTTTTGGGTGTCTTACAGCGTCAAGATAATATCAACGGTCACGAAGAAGAAATTATTTAAATCACATGTCTAAGCGTCTTTTTTTGATTGATGCCCATGGTCTTTGTTACCGTGCTTTTTACGCGGTCAAGGCCTTAAAGAATTCCAAAGGCGTGCCCACCAATGCCGTCTTTGGTTTTTGCAATATTTTGCGCAAGTTGATTGCGGATTGTAAGCCCAGCCATATCGCGGTGTGTTTTGATGCGGGAAAGAAAACACATCGTCAAAAAAAATTTGCTGATTATAAAATCCAACGCCAGGCCATGCCAGATGATTTGGTGATTCAAATTAAAACCATTCGGGAGCTGGTGCGTGCCTATAACCTTCCTATTTTTGAAATGGATGGCTTCGAAGCGGATGATTTGATGGCGACCTTAAGCCACCGATTCGCTAAAAAAGGTGTGGATATATTTATTGCGACTGAAGATAAGGATATGGCACAGCTGGTGGATGAACATATAAAAATCTATAGTCCTCGTCAGGAAAAAGTGCTTGATGTTCCTGATATCAAAGAAAAATTTGGAGTAGAGCCAAGTCAAATCACCGATTATATCGCCATTGCCGGTGATACATCAGATAATATTCCAGGGGTTAAAGGTATTGGCGAGGTGGGGGCTGTCAAGTTGATTGGTGAGTTTAAATCCCTTGAAGGAATTTATAAACATCTTGATCAGGTGCCAGGCAAATTGAAGGAGAAATTAGAGGTCTCGAGGGAAATGGCTTTTTTAAGTAAGGATTTAGCCACGGTTGATGTGGATGTTCCGATGGAAGTGACCTTAGATGATTTGGCTTTGCCTTCGCCCAATAACCTCAAATTATTTGAAATTTTCAATGAATTAGAATTTCGTAAATTGGCCCAAGAATATGCGCCTGCGGATGCGGTGGTGGCTGCTGAACCTGCTGAATTTAAAACCTGGGTTGAGGTTAAGGATGAAGGAAAGACTGTCTTTATCGCCTATGATCTTAAAAGCTTACGTAAGGCAGATCCTTCCTTTGTCATTCCTTCTTCCATCAATGTCATTCCCGCGAAAGCGGGAATCCAGATCTTTGATATCTATCTAGCAGACTATCTGTTGGCCGGTGGTCAGGGAAAATACCATCTACCTACCTTGATGTCAACGGATGATGGCGTGCGTGAGCTTTATAAAATCCAAAAAGAATTACTGAAAGAACAAAAACTAGAATCTTTGTATTTTGATGTGGAATTACCTCTTTCTTTTGTGCTTTTTGATATGGAAAAAAGCGGCGTTAAGCTTGATCTCAAGGTTTTAGAAGGGCTTTCGAAAGAATGCCAAATAAAAATGACTCAGCTAGAGTCATCCTTATTTAAAATTGCCGGCTCTGAATTTAATATCAATTCACCCAAGCAGTTAAGTGAGGTTTTGTTTGAACGTTTAAAATTGCCGGTGGTCAAAAAAACCAAAACAGGTTTTTCCACCGATGAGGAAGTGCTGACCAAGCTTTCTAAGCAGCATGAACTGCCAGCCATGATCTTAGAATACCGTCAGATGAGCAAATTAAAATCCACCTATATTGATGCCTTGCCTCAGTTGGTTGATTCCGATCATCGTCTGCATGCTACTTTCAATCAAGCAGGGGCTGAAACCGGACGCTTAAGTTCAAATAATCCTAATTTACAGAATATTCCCATCCGAACCGATTTTGGCCAGCGCATCCGTGGGGCCTTTATTCCTTATGAAAAGAATCATGAGATTTTAGCGGCTGATTATTCTCAAATTGAATTGCGCATTTTAGCGGTATTAGCTAAAGACGAGCAATTGATGAAAGCCTGCCAAGGTGAAGGGGATATTCATGCGTTTACCGCATCCTTGATGTTTGATGTGCCCGAAAAACAGGTAGATGAAAAGATGCGCTATGCCGCCAAGCGTATTAATTTCGGCATTGTTTATGGCATGGGTGCGTTTAGTTTAAGCAAGGATTTAGGAATATCCGTTGGTGAAGCCCAGGTTTTTATTGATAAATATTTTTTACGTTATCCAAAGGTGCGGCAATTTTTGGATGGCGAGATTGAAAAGACGCGGGAATTGGGATATGTGACAACACTTTTTGGCCGTCGGCGTTATTTGCCCGATATCAATAACCGTAATATGGGCCTGCGTCAGTTTGCCGAGCGCCAAGCCATCAACGCCCCGATGCAGGGCACCGCTGCGGATATTATTAAAATGGCCATGGTTAAAATCAGCCATCGCCTTAAAAAAGAAAAATTAGTATCAGTGATGATCATGACCGTGCATGACGAACTGGTTTTTGATGTGCCTCAAGAAGAGTTAAAAATTATGGCTAAACTCGTGCGTGAAGAAATGGAAGGGGTCATAGATTTATCCGTGCCGATGAAGACATCCGTGGAAGCCGGCCCCAATTGGCTTGAGATGGAGAAGGTGAAATGAAAATTGCCTTTTGTGCCTCTGAAGTTGTCCCTTTTGCCAAGACCGGCGGATTAGCCGATGTGGCAGGTGCTTTGCCGTTGGCTTTAGAAAAGCAAGGCCATGAAGTTATCATACTCACACCGAGGTATAAAAATTCTAATCTAAGGACTCCAGCACCCACGGTGCGAATTGGTGAAAATATTCAAGTCTGCTTCATTGAGCATCATCAGTATTTTGGCCGTGAAGGTTTATATGGTGAAGGCGGGCATGAGTACCACGATAATTTGGAACGTTTTACTTTCTTTTGCCATGAATGTTTTCATGTTTTAAAGGCAAGGAATTTTAAGCCGGATATTATGCATGGCCATGATTGGCACACAGGCCTTATCCCAATGTTGCTGAAGACCAATTACGGCCGAGATCCATTTTTTCAAAACACCCGCTCCATGTTGACCATTCATAATTTGGCTTATCAAGGCGTTTTTCCTAAAAATCAATATGATAAATTAGGGATCAATGGCCATTTATTTCACACGCAAGGCTTAGAATTTTATGACCAGATCAATTTGCTTAAAGGCGGTATCATTTTTGCGGATGTGATTACCACGGTTTCCCCTCAATATTCTAAGGAAATCCAAACCCCGGAATTGGGCTGTGCGCTTGATGGGGTATTGCGCAATCGCCGGGATGATATTTATGGGATATTAAACGGTCTCGATTATGATTTGTGGAACCCGCAAGACGATCCCCTGGTAGACTTTCGCTTTAACGCTACCGATGTCAATGATCAAAAGAAACAAAATAAACTAGTAGTTCAGGCAGCGCTTGATCTTCCATTAAAAGAAAATGTTCCTATGTATGGTTTTGTGGGCAGGCTTTGCCATCAAAAGGGACTGGATATTATTATGGAATCAGTGGATGCCATGGTGGAACGTGAAGCCCAAGTTATTTTTACCGGGGTTGGCGACCGCAAATACCATCGCATGATCGAAGACGCAGTTCATCGGCATCCCCGTCAGGTGGGTAAATTTTTGAGTTTTGATGAACGCATGGCCCATAAGATTTATGCAGGTTCAGACTTCTTTTTGATGCCTTCGGTATATGAGCCTTGTGGACTGGGCCAGATGATTGCCTTGCGTTATGGGACCATTCCTATCGTTTACAAGACCGGCGGATTGGCAGATACCATTCATCTTTATGATCCTATCCATAAAACCGGTAATGGTTTTGTTTTTAAAGAATACCATCGGGCTGATTTTGTCAGGGCCATCGATGAATCATTAAAAGTTTATAAACAAGAATCCTATATGGATGATCTAACCCAGCAGGCCCTGCGTTACCGTTTTTCATGGGAAAAATCAGCCAAGGAATACGTGAGGATTTACCAACAATGCTTATTATCGGTTTAACCGGAAATTTAGGCAGTGGTAAAACCACTGTGGCAGGGATGTTTGCCAAAAGAGGGATCACAGTCATTGATGCCGATGCTATTACCAGGGACTTATTGGCTCCTGGAACAAAAGTAACAAAAAAAGTGGCAAAAATTTTTTCGGGTGTTATACTTGACAACGATACGATTAACCGCTCTGAATTGGCCAAGATTGTTTTTAGTAATCCGCGTGAACTACATAAACTCACCGATATCATTTATCCAGAGGCTCTCAAGGTAGTTAAAAATAGAATATCCCAGTATAAAAAAGAACCGTTGATCGTTTTGGATGTACCGCTTCTATTTGAGTCCGGATGGGACAAAATCACTGATATAACCATGGTGGTCAAAGCCAAACGCGCGCAGCAAATTGAACGTGCCGCCAAGCGTTTGGGATTAAGTAAGAGTGAATGTGTGAAGCGGTTGCGTCATCAAATGCCGCTAAAACAAAAATGTGATATGGCTGACATCATCATCGACAACAGCCATGACTTAAAAAGTACACAGGCACAGGTCGATGCGATTATTGATAGATTAAAGCGAATCCGTAATAAGTAATCAAACAGGAGAAACAAATGAGCAGTAAAGCAGAAGCAAAAGAAAAAGATGAATTAAAAGAAAACGGTAATGGCGATTATAAGCCCAATCCTCAAGGCAAGACCGTTAATATAGAAGGCTTAAAAGATATGAAGATGGCCGAGCTTACCAAGCTCGCCCGTGACCTGGACATTCAAGGCGCCTCAGTCTTAAAGAAACAGGATTTGATGTTTAAGATCCTGCAAGCCCAGGCTGAAAAAGAAGGTTTGATGTTTGGCGAAGGGACCTTGGAAATCCTCTCGGAAGGTTTTGGTTTCTTGCGGAGTGCCAAGTACAATTATTTGCCATGCCCGGATGATATTTATATTTCTCCATCCCAAATCCGTCGTTTTGATCTTAAGACCGGGGATACCGTTTCAGGCCAAATCCGTCCTCCTAAGGAAGGGGAAAAGTATTTCGCCCTTTTAAAGGTAGAAGCGGTGAATTTTGAAAATCCTGAAAAGTGTAAAGACAAGATTTTCTTTGATAACTTAACACCACTTTATCCTAAAGAACGTTTGAATCTGGAAACTACTCAACAAGAGGTTTCCACCCGCATTATCAATTTGTTAACCCCGATTGGTAAGGGGCAGCGTGCCTTGATTGTGGCACCTCCATTTAGTGGAAAAACCGTATTGATGCAAAAAATGGCTAATGCCATTGTGGCCAATCATCCGGAAGTTATTTTGATTGTGCTTTTGATCGATGAGCGCCCAGAAGAAGTGACTGATATGCAGCGTTCGGTTAAAGGTGAAGTCATTGCTTCGACCTTTGATGAACCAGCGGAACGTCACGTGCAGATTGCCGAAATCGTTATTGAAAAAGCCAAGCGTCTGGTTGAGCATAAGCGGGACGTGGTGATTTTATTGGATAGTATCACCCGTTTAGCCCGTGCTTATAATACGGTTGTTCCTCATTCCGGAAAAATTCTTTCTGGTGGTGTGGACTCTAATGCTTTACACAAACCAAAACGCTTCTTTGGGGCTGCCCGTAACATTGAAGAGGGTGGTTCATTGACCATTATCGCAACCTCGTTGGTTGATACCGGAAGCCGTATGGATGAAGTTATCTTCGAAGAGTTTAAGGGTACTGGTAACATGGAACTACAGCTGGATCGTAATCTCTTCCAGCGCCGTATTTATCCTGCTATTGATATCAAGCGTTCCAATACCCGTCATGAGGAGTTATTGGTACCTGAAGGTGATTTGCAACGCGCCTGGCTCTTGCGCAAGGCCTTTAATGACCTTAATTCTGCGGAAGCCATGGAGCTTTTGATCGATAAGGTAGCCAAATTCAAGACCAATACAGACTTCTTGCAAAATATGAACAAATAGTATAGTATATGCAATTCCAGAACGGACCTGGTACCTGGAATAGAGGTACCAGGTCCGTTCAAAATTAACAAGGAGTGGAATATGAAAGCCGAGATTCACCCAACATACGAAGCTGCCACCATCACCTGCGCTTGCGGGAATGTGATCCATACTAAAGCCACCAAGAAGGCCATCCGTGTGGAAATCTGTTCTCAATGCCATCCGTTCTTTACAGGATCAAAGAAGCTGGTTGATACGGCTGGACGTATTGAACGCTTCAACAAGCGTTATGCTAAGACCAAATGATGAAGCAAGATTGGTCAAGGCCCAAGAACGTTCTCGTGAGCTAGAAGCTCTTCTAGCTGACGAGAAGGTTCTGTCAGATTCCAACCAATACGGTAAGCTTGCCAAAGAATTTTCCTCGCTCGGAACCGTCCTTGAGAAGTACAAGGACTACCAGAAAACTGTTGCTCAAATTAAAGAGTTACAAGAGATCATTAAGCTTAAAGGGGATGCTGATTTTAGAGAATTGGCCCAAATTGAGCTGGTTGATTTAGAAGCTAAGCTTGCCACTTTGACCCAAGAGCTTACGGATTATTTTGACCCTTCCAAGAATGAACCAGATAAAGATATCATCATTGAAATCAGGGCAGGGACCGGTGGTCTTGAAGCCAGTCTTTTTGCCGGAGACCTTTACCGCATGTACACCAAATATGCGGACCTTAAAGGCTGGACTTTGGAATTGATGTCCTATGTTGATACAGAGGCCGGCGGGGTCAAAGAAGTGGTGTTTTCTTTAAGCGGCAAGGAATGTTCCAAGCGTTTAAAGTGGGAAAGTGGCGCTCATCGCGTGCAGCGTGTTCCCACCACCGAAGCTTCTGGCCGTATCCATACCTCAGCCGTGACGGTCGCTATTTTGTTTGAGCCGGAAGAAATTGATTTAGATATAAATCCCAAAGATTTGAAGATTGATGTGTATCGCTCATCCGGTCCGGGTGGTCAAAGTGTGAATACCACCGACTCTGCCGTGCGTATCACGCATTTACCAACCAATACCGTGGTGGTTTGCCAGGATGAGCGTTCCCAATTGAAAAACCGCGCCAAGGCCATGCGTATCCTGCGGGCGCGTATCTTAGACCACATGCAGCAAGAGGCTTTCCAAAAGGAATCGGCACTGCGTAAATCCCAAGTAGGTTCAGGCGATCGCAGTGAAAAAATCCGCACCTATAATTTTCCTGACCGACGGGTAACGGATCATCGCATCGGATTTACCAGCCATCAGCTGGAAAGCATCTTAAACGGTGACATGGATGAGCTGACCAATGCTTTAATGGCTGCTGAAAAAGAAGCTAAAGAAAAAGCAGAAGTTCAATAGGTATTCCTACCCTGCATGAATGCATTTTTAAAAAGCAATAATATCATCAAATGCGTTGTTATTATTTGTCTGGGACTATTCATCTACGGACAGACTTTTCACGGCGATTTTGTCTTTGATGATCTTGGCTTCATTGTCAACAATCCCCTTATCCAGCATTTCTCAAGGGTTTCTTCGATTTGGCATTCCTTTCCATTGACGCGCTCTATCGGTTTTTATTCCTTTGCGTTCAATTATTATCTCAATGGGCTTCATCCAGAAGGCTATCATATTTTTAATTTCATCATTCATTTGATAGCCACGATCTTGGTTTGGCTCCTGGTTGATTTACTGATGAAAATTACAGGATGGTTCCCTAGTCAATCATCCAAAGTTCCTAAGAGTAAAAAGGTGCGTAAAGCAGCATCAAACACCGTTGATCAATTAAAAGCCCAAGCACCTTTTCTTGTAGCGATTATTTTTTTGGTGCATCCCTGTCAAACCCAGGCCATTAGCTATATCACCCAACGTTTTGAATCCATGGCCACGGTTTTTTATTTAGGGGCAGTGTACTGTTATCTGCGGGCCCGCGTAGATGAGAAGCAACAACAGAAGATCATATTTTTTGGAGCATCAATCCTACTTACGTTTTTGGGGATTTTGACCAAGGAAGTAATCATGACGGTTCCTTTAATGATTATTGCCGGTGAATGGATATTATTTCCTAACAAGGATAATGCTAAATTTTATTTGGGGCTTGGGGTAGGAGGAGTTTTGCTTTATGGCCTATTATCCCATCTACTGCATTCGGATATAAGCATTTTCACTCAAACGATTCATTCAGAATCGCATGACGGGGATATTTTAACACCAGGGCGTTATCTATTAACCCAAATGAGGGTCTTTCTGACCTTTTTGAGATTACTACTAATACCTATTGATCAAAATATGGATTACGACTATCCGGCTTCAACCGGACTATTGTCACCTCCCTTGACCTTGCTTGGGCTTACGGTTATGGGATTGTTTGTTGCTGCCATCATTAAGCTGCGGCAAACCAAGCCATTGATCGCTTTTGGATTGGCTTGGATGCTTATTACTTTTTCAATTAATTTGGCCCCACGTTCAAATGTGATTTTTGAACATAAACTCTATTTGCTTTCCTTTGGTTTTATCCTAGCATTGACGGTGTTTTTATTTGAAGGGATAGTTAATCGTCAAATCTTAGGATTGATTTTCCTGGCTATCACCGTGATTTTGAGTTTCTTGACCTATGAACGTAATCATGTGTGGCAAAATGCTATTAGCTTGTGGAGTGATACGGTTGAGAAATCTCCTTTTAAGTCTAGGCCTAATTGCAATCTGGGTTTTGCCTATTGCCAAATAGGTGATTATGATAAGGCCTTACCGTATTTAAATAAAGCCATTGAATTAAATCCTAAGTACACCGAGGCCTACAGTGACCGGGCCATCATTGAGGATCATGGGGGAGAGCCAAAAGAAGCCATGCGAGATTTTGACAAAGCCATTGACTTAAATCCTGATTATGCCAAAGCCTATGTTGGGCGTGGCGCTCTTTATAGCCGGCAAGGTCTTTACACGAGCGCGATTACAGATTTTAGCAAGGCTGTCGAACTTAATCCGTATGATGAGGGTTCTCTTATTAATTTGGCGATTTGTTATGCCAAACAACGGAATTTTGATCAAGCGCTTTCAGTTTTTGATAAAGTTATTAGCCTCGATCCTAATAATTCGAATGCTTATTTTAATAGAGGAAGCGTTTATGCTCAGGAGGGTAAACTCGAGGAGGCCTTGGCTGATTCTAAAAAAGCTGTCAAATTAGACCCACAGAATACCGACGCTTACACCAATTTGGGATATATTTATGCTAAAGAAAATAAATTGGATGAAGCGATTAATTATTTAAGCCAAGCTATTATATTTAATCCTAAACTTGCGGTGGCTTATAATAATAGGGCCATTTTGTATTACCAATTGAAAAAATATGATGAATCATGGCAGGATGTTAAGCAGGTGGAAGGATTAGGTTATCAAGTTGATGCCAAATTCTTGGTGAATTTAAAGAAAGCTATCCATGACGGAAGATGAAATCATCCTGACGAATATTTTAAAATGTAACTCTATTGACTTGATTGTACATAAGCCGGTATTGAATGCTAGCCAACAAGAACAATTTCAAGAGTATAAACGCAGGAGGCTCAATGGTGAGCCTTTGCAGTATATTTTAGGTACTGCTAATTTTATGGGTTTAGAATTGATGGTTAACCCTTCGGTGCTGGTGCCAAGGCCTGAGACAGAGCAGTTGGTTGATCAAACCCTTCAATGTTTTAAAGGTGGATTAGTGTTGGATATTGGCACAGGATCAGGCAATATTGCGATTGCTTTGGCTAAATTTGTCGATGACTGTAGTATTATCAGTATTGATATATCAGTAGATGCTCAAAGAATTGCTCGAATTAACGCTAAACAGCATCATGTGGAAAATAAAATTCAATTTATAAATATAGATTTAGCCAAATTGAATTTAAATACACAATTTGATCTCATTATTTCCAATCCTCCGTATATTCCAACCGCCAAGCTCAATACCTTGCCTCAAGATGTGCGGCAAGAGCCTAGGGTCGCTTTGGATGGGGGGACAGATGGACTCGATTTTTACCGCCAAATCATAAAATCTACTCCTTCCTTGCTAAGAGAGGGTGCTTGTCTTATGATGGAGTTTGGCGACGGGCAGGCAGAAAGCCTAAAGAAGCTTCTCAAGGCCCAAGCCCTATTTTCCGAAATAGAGATTTTTCAAGATTTAGCAAGGCGAGATAGAATTATTAAAGCCATTCGATAGGAGAAAGGTGTTGCATGGAAAAATTTATCATTGAGGGCGGTAAACCACTTAAAGGTGAAATCAGGGTCAGTGGTTCTAAGAATGCCACCTTGCCTATTTTGGCAGCGACCTTATTGACCGATGGAGTTTGTGAAATTCGCAATGTGCCCAAATTGCGCGATACTTTAACCATGTGTAAATTGCTGCGTTCCCTGGGCAAAACAGTGGAGATTAGCGGTAATAAGGTAGTGATTTCAGGCAGCACCAATAATCATGTGGCTGATTATAAGCTGGTGTCTACCATGCGCGGTTCCTTTTGCGTGTTGGGCCCCTTGCTGGCCAAATTAGGCAAGGCCAAGGTGTCGATGCCAGGCGGCTGCGTTATCGGAGTGCGTCCTATTGATCTGCACATGAAGGGCATCATGGCTTTAAATGTGAAAGCTGATTTTGATGCTGGTTATGTGATTGCCAGCTCTAGTAAATTACAAGGGTCTCATATGTATTTGGGTGGTACTTTTGGATCGTCGGTATTAGCCACTGCTAATGTGATGATGGCCGCAGTACTTGCTCATGGCGAGACGGTGATTGAATCCGCGGCGTGTGAACCAGAGATTGAAGATCTAGGAAATTTTTTAAGTGGCATGGGAGCTAAAATCGAGGGGCACGGCACACCGCGCGTGGTGATTAATGGCGTGCGTAAATTAAATGGCATTAGTTACAAAATGAATTCGGATCGTATTGAAGCAGGTACTTTCTTGTTATTGGCAGCCGCCGCCAAAGCTGATCTTTTAGTGCAAGACACACATTATAGTCAATTGTTGGTATTGATTGATAAATTGCAATCCATTGGGGTTGATGTGAAAAAAGATGGCAATAATATTCGGGTTAAATCTAAGAAAATCTTAAAACCAGCCAATATTGTGACTCATCCGCATCCGGGTTTTCCGACGGACTTGCAAGCTCAATATATGGCGCTCATGGCCATTACGCCAGGTGTTAGCATTATCACCGATCGGGTATTCCCAGACCGTTTCATGCATATTGCTGAGCTTAACCGTATGGGCGCTCAAATCCGCCGTGATGCCGGGGTTGCTATTGTTGAAGGGATTAAGCATTTGTATGGAGCGCCTGTCATGGCTTCCGATTTGAGGGCCTCGGCCGCCTTGGTGATCGCGGGTTTGGTGGCCCAAGGTAAAACGGAAATCCATCGCATCTACCATCTTGACCGGGGTTATGAAGATTTAGACGGTAAATTAACAGGGATCGGGGCAAAAGTTTACAGAGAAAAGGAGTAGACCTCCGCAACACCCGGTGTTGAGGAGGTTTTGATATTATGATTTTGATGATCGATAATTATGATTCATTTACCTATAACCTGGTTCAATATTTTGGCGAGCTCAAGGCCAAGATTGAGGTTTTTCGCAATGATGCGTTGACCATTGAACAGATCCGTAAGATGAAACCGGAAAAAATAGTCATTTCGCCAGGGCCTGGCCGTCCAGAGGATGCGGGGATCTCTATTGATATTATTAAGCAATTAGGCCCAACCGTTCCTGTTTTGGGAGTTTGTTTGGGGCATCAAGGCATTGGCTATGCTTTTGGTGGTAAGGTGATTAATGCGAAAAGATTGATGCATGGTAAAACTTCCATGATCCATCACCAGAATCATGGGATATTTAAAGGCCTGCCCAATCCTTTTGAAGCTACTCGTTATCATTCCTTGGTCATTGATCGTAAACATGTACCAGATTGCCTGACGGTCACTGCAACTACAACCGACGATGGTGAAATCATGGGTGTCCAACATAAGGACTATCCTATCTATGGAGTGCAGTTTCATCCAGAATCGATTTTGACCAAACAAGGCATGAATATCCTCAAGAACTTCCTACGAATCTAATGCGTACCTATATTACCCAAATTGAGCAAGGCCAAAATCTAACCCACGATGAGATCACCGTGGTGATGGAACTGATTATGGCTGGTCATGCCGATCTTGATGAGATTAAAGATTTTCTTTTAGTTTTAAATAAAAAGGGACCAACAGTTGAGGAAATCACCGCTTGCGCTTTAATCATGCGTAAATTTGTGGTTCCTGTCACCACGCATCATAAGATTATTCTAGATACTTGTGGCACCGGCGGGGACCATCGAGATACTTTTAATATATCGACACTTGCTGCCATCGTGGTGGCGGCTTGTGGGGTAGTGGTGGCCAAACATGGCAATCGCTCGGTTTCCAGTAAGTGCGGCAGTGCGGATGTGCTTGAGGCCTTAGGAGTAAATGTGAATATGGAGGAGAAGCATTTAAGCGAATGCTTAAATAAAATCGGTTTAGCTTTTCTTTTTGCTTCACGCCTGCATCCAGCCATGAAGAATGTGAGTTTTGCCCGCAAGGAACTAGGGGTTAAGACGATTTTTAATATCCTAGGGCCTTTGACAAACCCGGCCCAAGCTACCCATCAAGTCATGGGGGTTTATAGCCGTGATTTAGTTGAACCCATGGCCCAGGTTTTGAAAAATTTAGGTCTTAAACGAGCCCTAGTCGTGCACGGCAATGATGGGCTTGATGAGATCACTACCACGGATAAGACCTTTGTTTGTGAACTTATGAATAACCAGATCATTAGTTATGATATCGACCCCGAAGAATTGGGAATTACCAAGGCCCGTTTAGAGGATTTAGTGGGCGGGGAAGCGATGGTCAATGCGGCTTTAGCGAGAAGGCTTTTGGAAGGGGAGACCGGTCCTCGTCGTGATATTGTGGTTTTGAATGCGGCTTACGCGCTTTATACCGCGCAAGCCGTGGAGAATTTAGAACAGGGTTTGCGTATGGCGCAACATGCGATCGATTCGAAGCGGGCTTTGCAAAAACTTGAAGAATTAAAGGAATTCACCAATCATGTCCGATGATTTTCTAAAAAAGATAGCCCAGTATAAACGCGAGCTATTGGCACATAAGAAACCATATTATGAAAATTTAGTCAAAAACATGAAATCAACCAAGCGTCATCGCTATGAAGTGTTTAAAAAGGCTATTGCTAAAAAAGGCCAGATTAATTTGATAGCTGAGGTCAAGAAAGCTTCACCATCGGCAGGACTTATTCGTGAAGATTTTAATGCGCTGGGGATTGCCAAGATTTATATCCAGAATCATGCGGCCGCACTCTCCGTACTGACAGAGGATAAATATTTTTTAGGAAAATTTTCCTATTTGTCACAGATCAGTGAAGATTGCAAGTTGCCGCTATTGATGAAGGATTTTATCATCCATGAATATCAGATTTACGAAGGACTTTTTCATGGAGCTTCAGCCATTCTTCTGATTGTGGCGATGCTTACGGATGATGAGTTAAAGTCACTCATGAAGACAGCGCATGCGTTGGGGCTGGATTGTTTAGTAGAGGCCCATGATGCCAAAGAGGTCAAGCGGGCGATAGGTGTAGGTGCAGAGATTATTGGGGTCAATAATCGTAATTTGCAAAGTCTTAAGGTTGATTTAAACAATTGTCTTGAGCTAATCCCTCTGATTCCCAAAGATAAAATTATTGTGGCTGAAAGTGGCCTTAAGACTCATGAAGATATTTTACGTGTAAGTCAAGCTGGCGCGCATGCCGTGCTCATCGGTGAGGCCTTTATGCGTTGCGCAGACATCAGTGCCAAAATAAAGGAAGTGATGAATGGTTAGAGTTAAAGTATGCGGGATTACCAATGAATTAGATGCGCAGCGGGCCGCCCGTTTTGGGGCTTGGGCCGTTGGTTTTATTTTTCATAAGAAAAGTCCACGATTTATTTCGCCTTTTAAGGCCAAGAAAATCATCGACACCTTGCCGCCATTTATTACACCCGTCGGTGTTTTTGTGAATCACAATGCCGGCGCCATGCGGGATATTATCAGTCATTGCGGGCTTCGGGTGGTGCAATTGCATGGGGATGAGGACCATCATTATGCCCATCGCTTAAATCGTTACAATGTTAAGGTCATCAAGGTTTTCCGGGTGGGTGAAGGCTTTGATCCCAAGCTGATGGAGCCTTACAAGGTCGATGCCTTTTTATTCGACACCCTAGATGAATCTGCTTATGGTGGTACTGGAAAGACCTTTGATTGGAATTTCTTGAAAGATATCAAAGCTAAGAATGAGACGCCGATCATTTTATCGGGGGGCTTAAACGTTCAGAATGTGATTGAGCCAGTCAATGTTTTAAAACCCTATGCGGTTGATGTCAACAGCGGGGTAGAAGAAGCTCCTGGTAAAAAAAGTGACAAGAAGATGAAAGAATTTATTGATATTGTCAGTTATATCAGCGGGCCTAATATCAAAGAACAGGCCTAATGTTAACCACCATTGATAATAAAAAGCTCCAGCTTATTATTCAACTCAGCGGAAAAGCCATTCGCGATTTTCTAGCCCAGGCGGATGCCTCCAAATTCAAAGGCGAGGCCCATATCGCCATTAATGCGTACCATCAAAATCCGTCGAATTATACCGATGAGAAGTTGTTAGCCTACGGGACGGATATGTTTGATGCCATTAATCATCCGGTGCGTATTGAGCTCAGAGGAGCTAATAACACCGGAGCATCCCAAATGGTGGCCAAAGGGATATGGGGACATAAGCGTCAGGAGTCCTTGCTTGAGATTACGCAACATTGTGAAAAATTAGGATTAGGTATTCATCTGAAATTAGCTGGTACTTCATCCATGGAATTTAATGTCGAGGGAGTGGATAAATCCTTGCCCATCCGTTTTTTGCAAAGCTCTTTTGATGAGGTGCTCAATGAAATGAAGTACTTGCCAGGGCCGCGCATCGACGCTCGCCGCACCAGATTGATCATAGCTGCCGATGGTGATGGTACAATTTATGATGGTCCCAGAGTTGGTCAGCTGCCAACCTTGGCTGAAAGTCCGGTCAAAGAGCCGCTCTGCTCTTATTTATTGGCAGGCGGAGTTTTCATGTTGGTTTCCGGTAATGATATCAATCGTACCTTCAATCGTTTAATGGCTGCCTTGCCTAAAGAGGTTTATTGCCGGGTACTGATTGCCGCTAATGGCG
>Ga0206957_1054_pt1 | contig 31673 bp, 26 predicted proteins | sample Alteio_BWOrgHeat_32_FD_152975 | JGI IMG/M metagenome (GOLD analysis project Ga0206957, IMG submission 152975) | Enriched cells from forest soil in Barre Woods Harvard Forest LTER site, Petersham, Massachusetts, United States -... | ecosystem: Environmental > Terrestrial > Soil > Temperate forest >...
GCCACCACTTCCGCCACCGTCTGGTAATGCTGTTCGGGGATTTCGTCGTCTATATCCATTGATTCATATAGCGCCCGGGCGAGCGGCACGTTTTCCACTATCGGGATATTATGTTCCTTGGCCACTTTGCGGATGGCGAGCGCCACTAAATCCGCGCCTTTGGCGACCATCACCGGTGCGCGCATTTTCGCCTGTTCATATTTGAGGGCGACGGAAAAGTGGGTCGGGTTGGTGATTACCACATCGGCTTTCGGCACCGCCGACATCATGCGCCGCCGCGCGCGCTCCATGCGCAGTTGACGCAAACGGCCCTTTATCATCGGGTCGCCTTCGCTCTGTTTGGATTCATCTTTGATTTCCTGTTTAGTCATGCGCAGCGATTTCATGAAAGCCATGCGCTGGTAAAGATAATCCAGCACGGCGATTATACCCATCATTATACACACGCCGACCATGAACCGGAAAGCCACTTTCCCAAGCAATATCATCATCGCTCCCACTTCATAGCCAGGCAGGTTCTCGATGTTCGGCATATAAGGCATGATGGCGATATAGCCGATGCAGGCGACAATCGAAATTTTAATCAAGCCCTTCACCAGTTCCACTATGGAGCGCATAGAAAAAATGCGGCCAAGACCGTTGATGGGCGATATTTTACTCCATTTGGGCACAATCGCCTCGCCGGAAACGTTAAAACCGTTCTGGATTAGGCTGGCAAATAGCGCCACCGAAACACCGAGCAGCAGCGGAAGAAACATCACCGACATAAAATTTTTGGCCATTTCGAAAGCGAAAAACCGCGATGTCCCGGCATCGAGGTCGATATCATCCGGGCTTTGGATGAAGCGCGCCAGGAAGTTCACGGTTTTCTTCATCATACCGGGCAGCAGACCGGTAATCAAAAAAGTGAGCAGCAGCAATGATAGAAAACTGCTTACTTCCCGGCTATAGGCCACCTGCCCACGCTTTCTGGCTTCCTCCAGCCTTCGCGACGTGGGTTCTTCGGTTTTCTGTGAATCCTCTGTATCCTCGGCCATTTAATTTACTTGGCGATAATGTATATTAGATTTATATTCCGGGCGGATAATACTATTTAAATAACAATAAATAAAATGCTTAAAAAAGCCTCGGTTTTCCGCTCGCGCTATACGACGGGTTACGGCATCCTGGTTTTGATTTCCGGGATGCTGATGCTATCGGCTATCGGCATGGGGCTGATTTGGCAATTTTATAAATCCGAGCACCGCCGGGCGCTGCTGGAATGGCAGGTGGTGCTGTCGCTGGTGGCCGAGAGCCGCGAGAAGGATGTCGATGCCTGGCTGGAGGAAAAATTCCAGACCCTGGCCGAGCTCGCCGATAATGTTTCCCTCAAGGCTTATATGACGGATCTGGCGAATTCCGCCGCTCCGGCTGAAAATAATGGCGAGGCGCCGCAGCCGGTAACAACGGCGCCGGATTACTTACGCATTCTGCTGCATGTAACTTCCGAGAAATCCGGTTTCAAACCGGAAGAGGAATCAGAAAATGATAATAATGAATTCGCTTTGAATAAAACCGCCGGGATAGCGCTTTTAAACAGCAAGCGCGAAGTGATTTCGGCAACGCGCTATATGCCGGAAATCTCCGGCAAGCTGGCGGATTTCGTAAATAGCGCCAGGCCGGGCGAAAAAGCTTTCCTGGATATTTTTACCCTGGATAATGAAAATTCCTTCGCGGCGAAAAAAACGAAAATGATTGCTTTCCTGCAGCCGGTTTTTTCCGTGCAGGGCGATAGGAAACCGGAAAATCAAATCGGCTTTGTAATTGGCATCCTGCCGATAAATGAATCGCTATTCTCGAAACTCTATCAGCCTGGCATTCCTTATGTCGATTCGGAAACCATGCTGGTTAGGAGAGTCGGTAATTTTGTCGAATATATATCGCCGCTGGTTGGCCCGGCGGCGGGGCAAACCTTAATTCTGGATGCGAATACCGATAATCTCGATGCGGCGTTTCTTATTGCAAGCGGCGGCGGGTTCGCCGAGAAAACCGATTACCGGCGGAAAGATGTTCTGGCCGTGGCGCGGAAAATAGAAAACGCGCCTTGGTATTTGATTCATAAAGTAGATGCCGAAACCGCGCTTAAAAGTTTTCACGAGCGGGCGCGGCATATGGCAATTATATTAGTGCTGATTAGCCTGCTGGCGCTGATTACGCTGTTTGCCATCTGGCGGCATGCGAGCTCGCTGCGCGCGGAAAGCGCGGCAAAGGAATATCACGAAATGTCGGACAGCCACGCGGCGCAGGAAAAGTTATTAAAGCTGATTGCCGATAGCCAACCGGATGCCGTTTCCATACTCGATGATGAAGGGAATTACCGGTTCGCCAATTTGATTGCGGCAATGAACGCCAAGATGAAACCGCTGGAAATGCTCGGAAAAAATATCAAATCGGTTTTAGGCGCTAATAGCTCGAAAAAATATCTCGAAGGCAGCCGCCTGGCTTTGGAGAAAAAATCCATCATTTCCTATTTGAAAAGGGAAAAGCTCGGGAAAGTCACAAAAGTTTTCCAGGTAAAACATATTCCGCTGAAAGAAATTCCTGACCCTTACAATGCGGAAATCCGCACCGGTACATTGATTGTCGAGCAGGATATCAGCACTGCCATCTTAGAGCGCATGCGCCATGAAAAAACCCTGCGCACCCTGATTGAAACTTTGACTACGGTGGTCGATATGCGCGTGCCGTTTTTCGCCAATCATTCGGCGCGCGTATCGCGCTTAGCGAAAATCATCGCCGAGGAAATGCATTTGGATAGGCAAATCAGGGAGACGGTGGAAGTCGCGGGAAAACTCATAAATCTCGGCAGGATATTTACCCCAGATGAATTGTTGGCGAAAGACGGCACGCTCAGCGGGGAGGAGATTAGGAAAATCCAGGAAGGCGCGGCTTTAAGCGCCGACCTCATAAAAAATATCCAGTTCGACGGGCCGGTAGTGGAAACCATCCGCCAATCGCAAGAAAAGCTAGACGCGTCTGGCATATTCGGCTTAAGGGCCGAAGAAATAATTCTCCCGGCGCGAATTCTGGGTGTTGCCAATGCTTTCGTCAGCATGATCAGCCCCCGGCCTTACCGCCCAAGCCTGGAGGTGGAAAAAGCCCTGGAAATATTACTGGCGGAAAGCGGCGGCAAATATGACCGCCCGGTAGTAGTAGCCCTGATACATTACCTCAATGATAGCACAAATGACAATTCATGGCTGTTTTAGGTTCCGCGCATAAATAAATGCTGAAAAGGTTCATACCGGAAAATCTGTACTCATTTTATTTTATGGTGGGTGGCTCGCTGGTTTTTTATATCATCGGCTATTCTTTATCTTTCATCGGCTCCATCCTGGTGACGCGCCATTTAGGGCCGGAAGGCCGGGGCTTGGTGACTTCCATCACCGCATTTATCAGCATCGGCGCTGTTTTTGCGCAGGTGGGAATGACACATGTCAATAAGCTCATCGCCGCGGAAAAAAAGGAAGCGGTGGGCACGCTGTTTTTGATAAACATAGTCATCTGCTTTGCCGCTTCCGTCATTATCATTCCGCTAATTTATTGGTTTGGCCGGACTCCCGATCTCGGCGGAGAAAATACCGCGTTATTTATCAGCGGCCTCGCCTTCATTCCGTTATTCGCCATCTCGGGAGCTTGCGGCGATATATTGATCGGCATGCATTGGAACAAGCAATATAACAGCTTGTTTCTGGCCGAGAAGGCGGTGTATGCGGCTTTGATAATAGTGCTGGTGGCCGCCGGTTTTATGACTCCGGCTACCGCGCTCGGCCTGGTTTATCTATCACAAATCCTGCGCATCGCATTATTCTGTTTTTTCCTCCGCGGCCATCTCTCGCCGGCCAAATGGCGGGAAATAAAACTGCTGAAACTTGATAAAAATTTTCTGCTGGCAAATTATTTATCGTCGATATGTTTTACTTTCAGCGGCAGTATATTACCGATCCTGCTCAATCGCTTCTCGAATCTTGAGGAGGTGGGCTATTTTGCCGTGGCGCAGATTATAACCAATATGCTGATGATTCTGCCGACCCTATATTCCTCATTTGCCATCAATAGACTGGTTTATGAGAGAAAAAAACCCGGCTATATAAAGACAAAATTTGTTCTGATTACCTCAATAATGGCTTTCATGACGCTGCTCGCCCTGGTATTTTATTTTGCCGGTAATTGGCTGATTCCCCTATTGTTCGGCCAGCCCTTCCTATTTGCCGCCCCATGCTTGAAACATATGCTGCCGGGAATAATATTCCTTGCCGGATATCAGATAGTAAACGCGACTCTCATAGCCGAGAGACGCAACAAAAATCTGCTGTTCCTGTCAATTATTTACGCCCTATCACCCGCCCTATTGCCGCTGTTATTATTCCCGCTAAATGCCGTGCGCATCGCCGATGTCTATAGCCTGACCTGCTTCATTACTTTTATGGCAGCGGTTTTTCTGCACAAAGATTTCTTCTGGAATAAAGTATATTCAGGCCGCAAATTATTCCGCAAATGAGCCAGAAACTCTTTAATTGTAGGGCGGAAGCCACAGTACTCCATAATAACATCCCGTAATATATTGAGGTAATTAAGGCCGAGACTTTCGAATATTGCCAGGAGTTGAGAGAGATTCTAAGGCTTAAAAAGAAAAGACAGGCCAAAAATAATAAATATAGCGCCAATCCCATATAACCGCTTTCAAAAAGCGCTGTTATATAGCTGCTCTCGGATGCTTGCGACCCTTCTATATTATTATAAAAAGAACTTAAATAAACTCCCGATTGTCCGGGCCCCAGACCTAATGGATGTTCCGAAACTTTCTCTCTCAATAGATCGTGCACAAGAAATCTATCCGTATCATAATCCTCCAATTTAAATCTATTCTCTATACTTTCGGTATAACCGAGGCTATAGGCGGCAACCCATGCGATGCCGGCAAAAATAATGAATCCCGCGAGGCTTGTTCCAAATTTCAACATGGCGGTCTTGGAGCGGGTTTGTATTGCGATTAGCAACGAATAAGAAACCACGGAAATAATTAAGGCAACCCATGCGGCCCGGGAATAGGCAAGCAGTATGGCCGGCATTAAAATGGTAATGCCGATCATGCAGCGTATTTTCTGCATTTTATTAGCAACTCCTATTTTATAATAGAGATACATGATGATCATATCCAAAGATGTACCGAAATAATTCGGGTTTACAGAGAATCCGGCCATTCTTTCTCCATTATATATTACCATGTCGGCAATAGGCAGAAAGCCAAAAAAACCGGCGAAGGAAGCGATTGCGGCGATAATTGTTAATGTGGCTGCGCCATCAAATAATACTTCAATCGGTTCATAACCATACGTTCCGACTATTGCTGAAATTAGAAATGTAAAAATATATAAGTAAACTGAGAACCGGAAGTAAAGCAAAGCTGAGTCCACATCCAGGGCGTTTACTATGGAAACCAAACTGGCAATGGCATAGAGGGAAAGTGCTATCCATACCGGCCAGCCATATGAATGGAAGCGTAATTTCCCCCCGATAACTATAAACGCCATTGCCGGTACAAGAAGGGAATAATAGTGGAAAACCTCTATGAACATGCAAAAAGACAACAAAAAAAGCGTTGCCTTCATTAATAGGGACATATTTGCGTTTCTTTCCGCGTTCATTATTGAAATGAGCAAAAAATTGATTAATTGCGAATGCTATTGATTAATAAATGCATCATAAATGCTCTTATTATACGGAAAGTTTTGTAGAAGTTACTAAAAACTTTCATCTCGCCTAATTATAGAAGATTATTTATCGTAAAAGAGGAGCACTATGAATCTTAAAAATGTAAATAGTCATTTCTGTAATCTCAACGAAGGATTTTAGATGGGATCGTTAAAAGAAGTCAGATACAATGGGCCGTTTACTTACAGGCAATCCGATAAGGTCGTTTTTTCATTTTACCCGATATACTACATAAAATTTAAAAAATGTCTAAAAAGCATCTTGCCCTCAGGTTGGTATTATAACTTGAGTTTTCTCAAAGAGAAGGTTAAGGGAAAAATCTGGATGCGGCTTCATCCGGGAAATGAGCGGTTCTGCCCGTTTTGCCAAAAAAGTTACAAAAAATTCATGCCCTGCCGGTATTCTCAAGAAATAACCGAGAAAGCGGATATAATATCTGCTAAAACAATAGAGAATTTAACCTGCCCTAATTGCCTGTCCAAAGACAGGCAAAGAGCATTATATCTCTATTGCACACGCAAAAATATATCTTTTGCTGATAAAAAAATATTACATTTTGCACCGGAACTCAGCCTTTACTCTATAATTTCCCCGCAAAATCCCACGGAATATATTTTAGGCGATATAGAGCCCGAAGCCTATGCACATATTTTGCAACCGGTAAGAAAATTGGATATTTTGAATATAGATCTTCCTGACGATTATTTCGATATAGTGATCTGTAACCATGTCCTTGAACATATTGATGATGATATTAAAGCCATGAAAGAACTTTTTCGAGTTTTGAGAAAAGGTGGGTTTGCAGTATTATTGGTGCCTATCGGCGCCAACCTCGAAAAAACCTATGAAGATGCCTCTAAAATCACCGAAGAAGAGAGAGCTGAAGCTTTTGGCCAATCGGATCATGTAAGGATATATTCGGAGAAGGATTATTTGGAAAGATTGGAATCGGTTGGGTTTACCATGCGCGCGGAAAATGCTCCTTTAACTCCTGATGAAATATTTAAATACGCCATAAACCCCAGAGAAAAATTATATATTGGATATAAACACTAGCATTATGATGAAAAAAACCGGTCCTATGTGTCTATTTATTTCCGACCTTGGTGGCGGCGGCGCGCAGAGAATGCTGGTGAATCTTGCCAATCAGTTCGCCCAGAAAGGGCAGGAAGTGCATTTGGTGGTTTTTCAAGGAATTGGAGATTACTGGGATATTCTATCACCTGAGATAAAAATATTTATTCTTAATAAACATGGCCTCGGCATTCTTCTGCCTTTCACAAAATATTTATGGAAAGAGCGGCCATGCAGCATATTATCATTCATGCTTACCCCGAACATTATAGCTATAATTGCTAATGTTCTATCGTTATGGCAAGCCCGGCTGGTGATAAGCGAGCGCATTACCTATAGCAAAGTGGAACTTAATAGCCTGGAATGGCTGACGGGAAAAAGCCTGTTCGCCAAAAACTCCTTAAAAAAAATCTTCGCAAAATTATTCTATCCTCTGGCCGATGAGATTATCGCGGTGTCCAAGGCTGTGGCGGAGGATTTGGAGGAATATGGCGGCTATAGGAAAGGCCGGGTGAAATATATTTATAACCCGACGATTACGCCCGAGCTTTTTGTTTTGGCAAAGGAAGAGCCTCAGCATCGGTGGCTTAATGAAGATGTGCCTGTAATATTAGCGGTGGGAAGGCTGAACCCGCAGAAGAATTATTCTTTGCTGATAGAGGCCTTCGCCGAACTGCGCAAATCCCTAAAGGCCAAATTGATTATTCTCGGGGATGTTTTCATGCCGGAAGAAAAGGAAGAAAAAATAAAACTGGTGAAGCTTATAGACGAGCTTGGAATTAAGGAGGATGTGGATTTAGCGGGTTTCCAAAAAAATCCTTATGCCTTCATGTCGCGCACTGATCTTTTCGTATTATCCTCGGATTTTGAAGGCCTGCCGAATGTGCTGATTGAAGCCCTGGCCTGCGCCGCGCCGGTGGGGGCAACCGATTGTGCAAGCGGCCCACGGGAAATATTGGCTGGCGGAAAATATGGCATATTGGTGCCGGTAGGAGATAAAGATAAATTGGCGGCGGCGATGAAAAGCGCTTTGCATAATCTTGAATCGCACAAGAAAATGACAATGGATTTTCAAAGAGAGGCAATGCAGCAATTCACCAGGGAATATGCGGCGGAGAAATATCTGGATGTTTTATTGAAGCGAGAATCAGATAGGAGTCCCAATGGATCTTAAAAACGTATCCAGCCATTTCCGTTTCGGGGAAAATTGGGAATCTTATGCGCGAATTGTTGATGATGCGCGGATAGCGGAGGCAGTTAAAGGGCTTGCAAAACTCATTCCGGCCGAATCTATAAAGGGAAAACAATTTCTCGATATTGGTTGCGGCTCCGGGCTTTCCATGTTGGCGGCGCTGCGGCTTGGCGCTGCGAGTGTTAAAGGAGTGGATATAGATGCGGATTCGGTGAATACGACGCGCGCGCTTCTGTCCCATTACGCGCCGGGCGAAAAGTGGAGCGCCGAGCAGGCGAGCGTGTTTGATATCAATCCCGAAAATACCGGCTCATTCGATATAGTCCATAGCTGGGGTGTGCTGCACCATACCGGCGATATATGGACGGCCATCAATAAAGCCGCCGCTTTGGTTAAGCCAAACGGCATTTTTGTCATAGCGCTTTATCACAAAACTCCGTTATGTAATTTCTGGCGCGCCGAGAAAAAATTTTATGCTCATGCCAAAAAATGGCAGCAATGGGTAATCAGATGCGTTTATAAAGCGGCTTTTCTTCTTCGTATGGTAACTTTGAGAAAAAACCCTATTGCATTTATTTCCAATTATAAATCCAGCCGCGGCATGGATTGGCATCACGATGTACATGACTGGCTCGGGGGCTATCCTTATGAATCGGTGCTGCCGGATGAAGTTATTGCGCACATGAAGGAGCAATCATTTTCTCTTGAAAGACTATTCGATATCGGCACGGGAAAGGGAATATTCGGCACCGGCTGCGATGAATATGTATTCCGCCGAGTTTGAAAAATTATAACCGATAATACCCCCGCCACATCTGAAACATCAGCACGCTCCATAGCGCAAATGAATTATCTTCCGTCCCATCCAGATGCCGCCGCCACACGGTTTTTATTTGTTTTCCATCCAGAATTCCTTCCCCCTCCAGTTTTTTTTCATCCAATAAATTCTCCGCCCAATCGCGCAACGGTCCGCGCAGCCATTCATGCAATGGAGGGCCGAAGCCTTGTTTTGGGCGCTCGATTAGTTTTGCCGGAACATGTTTATATAGGGCTTTTCGTAAAGGAATTTTAGTTTTTCCGCCCTTTAGTTTGTATGAAAGCGGCAATGAAAATGCCAGCTCCACCAGCCGGTGGTCGAGCAGCGGTTCGCGCGCTTCCAGGCCGTAAGCCATGCTGGCCCTATCCACCTTCGTCAATATATCGTCCGGCAAATAAAAACCGGCATCGATGCGCTGCATATCTTCCACGCCTTCCAGGCGCTCCGGAATATATTTTTCCCGATATAATGTCTTATATTCCGCGGACAGCATCGGCAAACTTTCGCGCCATAAATTATTATAAAAATCTATCAGCACCTCTTTTTTACTATCCGCCCGGATTATTTTTTTTAAGCGATCAAGCCTTCTTTGGGTAACGCCAACGCCACCGATTTTTCCCACACCTTGCCAGAATCCTATGGGAAGATTTTCCAGCAGCGGCAGAAAAATTTTCAGCGCGCCTTGCGGAATCCTAAGCAGCGATCGTGCCGCTTTATATTTATCGTACCCGGTAAAAAGCTCATCGCCGCCATCGCCGGAAAGCGAAACCACCACTTGCTCCCGGGCGATTTTCGAAACCAGCATGGTCGGCAGCATCGAGAAATCGGCGAACGGCTCGTCATAATATTCCGGCAGCAGCGGAATAAGTGAAAACAAATCCTTCTCATCCATTATCACTTCGGTATGGTCTGTCCCTAAATGGTTCGCAATGGCCTTGGCATATTTCGATTCATCGAGCGCGGCGTTGTTAAACCCTATGCAGAATGTTTTAACTTTTCTGGTTACGCTTTTTTGCATATAGGCGACGACGGCGCTGCTATCCACACCCCCGGAAATAAACGCTCCCACCGGCACATCGGCGCGCATACGGAGCTTAATTGCGCTCTCCAATATTTCTTCGGTTCTTTCCGCGGCTTCCGCTTCGCTTATGTTTAGCTGCTCATCCGGCAGTGACCAATAAGCCGCGTGTTTTATGCTGCCATCACCTGATATGGTGACGATATGCCCGGGCAATACCTGCGCGGTATTTTCATAAATGCTGCGGCTTTTCGGCAGATAGCCATATTGCAGATAACCGGCCGTGGATTCGAGGGAAATGCGCGGGCGAAAATACGGATGTTTCAGGAAGCTTTTCGATTGCGAGGCAAAAAGCACCGCGCGATTTTCTATTGCCGTATAATAAAGCGGCTTCACCCCCATTCTGTCACGCACCAACTGAAGAACGCGATTTTTTCTATCCCATAAAGCAAAGGCGAACATGCCGATGCATTTTGCGAGCGCCGCCTCTAAACCCCAGGCGGAAATCGCCTCAAGCAGCACTTCCGTGTCGGAATGGCCATGAAATGCCGCGCCGCCCGCCTCGAGAAGTTTCCTAATTTCCTGGAAATTATATATTTCGCCGTTAAAAGTGATGACGAAACGCTGATTCGCCGAAACCATCGGCTGGCTGCCGGCATCGGAGAGATCGATAATCGAAAGACGGCGATGCCCAAATGCCAATCCGGCTGATTCTTCCGCCCAAACTCCTTCGCCATCCGGCCCCCTATGTGCCAAAACCGCAGTCATATTCCGGGTAATATCAAGAAGCTCCGCTGCGCCTCTAGCGCCTTTAAATTCCCAGAACCCCGCAATTCCGCACACTGGCTTCTCCTTATATAGGGGTTGATTATATCCCGGTTTGCAGATTATGGAATAATTACATCGACCTTACTAGAAACTTTATTTCAAAATGGAATAGCGATTGAATTAAGCACGATAAATCTTGACCTATAATGCGATTGGAAAATGCCGGGAGAAATTTTCTTTCCTTTACAAATAAATACAATTACATACTTTGATAATCCATGAGCACTATTTTTGAAACACTGAGACTTGGCGGAATCGCGATATATCCATTGTTGTTCCTTGGATTTTTGATGACTGTTATTATCTTCGACAAGACCATCATATATTTTCGCTATACGAAATTGCCATCGACACTTTTGAATCTAGTCGAAACTTTCGGATTTGATTGGAAAACGTTTCAAAACGAGCTTAGCGGATTACCTGGAGGGAATTTTTACCTGCGTTTTTTTTCCGTAATTTATGAAAACCGCGCCCGTCCCGCCTGGTGGCTGGAATCTCGGGCAGGAGATGAAGCGCGGCTGATTGAGAAAGATTTGAATAAGGGTAATTGGGTTTTGGAAACGGTGGTGACTGCCGCGCCGCTGATTGGACTGCTCGGCACCATCATCGGCATGATGAATTCATTCAAGATAATCGGCGCTAACGGCCTGGTAAAACCAGAGCAGGTTACTGGCGGCGTCGCAGAAGCTTTGATAGCCAGCGCCTTCGGTCTTTTGATTGCCTTAATCGCGCTTTTCGCCTTCAATTATTTTTCCAAGAGAAATGCGGAAATCATGGATGAAATGGAGAGGCTCGGCACCCGCATCATCGACCATATCCGGCTGGATCAGGAAAAATGAAATTACCCCGTTCACGCACCACAAAAAAAGGTCGCATCGAAATCATCCCGATGATCGATGTGATGTTCTTCTTGCTGGCAACTTTCATGATTGCCTCACTTTCGATGCAGCGCCTAAATGCACTTGGAGTGCAGCTTCCGCAAGGCCAGGCAACGGAGGCAAAAATGGAAGATAAAGTTACCATCGCCATTCGGAAAGACGGCCAGATTTTGGTTAATAAAACTCCGGTGGCAATAGAAACTCTAAAAACGGCGCTGCAAAATCTTTGGCACGGCCATGAAATAGTAGTGATTGCGGCAGATAAGGATGCGCATCATGGCGATGTGGTAAGAGCAATGCTAGCAGCACGTTCTGCCGGGATAAACGATTTTTCGATTGCGGTCGATAATGAATGATAGGCTTTTTATTACCATCCCCGGGAGTGTTGCTCTTTGGTTCATGATTCTTTTAATGGCTTCGCTGGGACTTAATACGGAAGTTAAAAGGCAAATCACCGGGCGGCAGAATATTACCGTTCATATCGTTTCCGCCGCAGCAAAACCGGCGGCGCCGACACTGGCATCAATAAAACCGAAAATTAAAAAACCGTCAATTGACCCTATCAAGCCGATAAAGCGAATAGAACCACCAAAACTATTGCCGGTTCAAGAAAAAGAAACCATTGAGACCAAATCCGCCCATAATCAGGAATTGTCGGAAGCTAAAACCGCCAATAAAGGCCCAACCATACTCTATCAGCCACTGCCAAAAATTCCGGATGATTTGCGGCATGAGGATTATAGCACTCAGGCGCTAGCAAGATTCCATGTGGCCACGGATGGCAGCCAGACAGTAGAATTATTAACCCCAAGCCAGAACCCAAGACTGAACCATATATTACTGGAAACTCTAAAAACCTGGAGGTTTGATTCTGCCACTAATAATGGTCAACCTATAGCCTCCACTTTCGATATTCGCGTGAAGTTCGTGGTGGAATAAGAAGCTATTTAAGATTATTGGACCTTCAATATCATACCCTCCTAATATAGCTGTCGTCACCCGGTTGATAATGCCCTTGTCTACTGATATGATACATTAGCTTTATGCCCATCTTAAGAAAAATATTTGGAATTGATTTGCGGACGCTGGCGCTGTTTCGGGTGCTTGTGGGTATGCTCATACTTTCCGATCTCCTAGCCCGCGCGCAGAATCTCACCGCTCATTATAGCGACTACGGAATATTTCCGCGCCGGATGGCTTTGAATACTACATTTTCTTTACATTTACTAAGCGGCGAGCCGGTATTCATAGCGGTTCTTTTTCTTATTGCCGCTATTTTCGCCGTCTTTTTAATTTTTGGCTATAAGACGCGTATTTCCGCCATCATCAGTTTTATATTATTGCTCTCGGTGCAGAATCGTAACCCACAGATTACGCAGTTAAGCGATAATTTATTAACGCTACTGCTGTTTTGGGGAATATTTCTGCCAATGGGAGCGAAATTCTCCGTCGATTCCGCGCTTAATAAAACCAAGTCGGAATCTAATCTTTATTTTTCCGCCGCATCCATGGGGTTACTGCTCCAGGCAATGTGTGTATATTTCTTCGGCGCCCTGGCAAAACAGGCACCGGAATGGCATAACGGCCTAGCGGTATACCAGATATTACATTGGGAATCCTATGCCGCGCCTTTCGCATATTGGCTTAGAGAGCTGCCAATATGGGTAACGAAATCCATCACTTATTATGTATATTATATTGAACTGATCGGGCCGTTCTTGATGTTCTCGCCCATTTTTCAGGTGCCACTCCGGCTGCTGGTGATAACGCTTTATTGCATTTTGCATCTCGGGTTTATTTTCACTCTCGGAATCGGGCTTTTTCCCTATGTCAGCTTTGCTTCTTTCATTACCTTCCTGCCCGGCAAAGTGTGGGATTGGCTGGAAAAGCTGGGGCGGTCGCAGGAAAGGGCGGGAGTGGAGATATATTATGACAAGGATTGCGGGTTTTGTTTCAAGACCTGCCTATTGTTCCGGGAATTTTGCCTGCCGGAGAGCACGCCAATACGCCCAGCGCAGGATTATCCGGAATATTATGCCACGATGCAGCAATATAATAGCTGGGTGGTGAAGGATTATGACGACAGGAAATATGTCAGGTGGGAAGCGGTGGTGCTGGTGCTGGAAAGGTCCATATTTTTCCGACCGCTTTCATATTTGTTTGAGCCATTATTCATGCAGAAATTCGGCGATTGGCTATATGAAAAAATTGCCGTCAACCGCCCGCGCCTTGGCACGTTGAGCAGCCGGTTTTTAAGATTTCATGAAGCGGATTATAAAACTTCCAGGCTAACCAATATCATCATCGGCATATTGGTTGTCATAAACCTGAATTGGAATGTTGCCGGCTATTTAAAAAATGGCTTCCCGCCGATATTCATGCCGGTTATCAAATACCTCAATATACCGTACTGGACAATGTTTACCGGTTTTCCGCCGGAGCCCGGGCATTGGTATATAATAGAAGGAAAGTTAAAGAATGGGGCAATTGTGGATGCCTATAACGGTAGCGAGGAACGCCCGAGTCACATCAAGCCGGAATATCCATACTATAATTTCGAGGATTACCGCTGGCGGAAATATTTGCAGCATTTCCACTGGAAAGGCAGTGAGAATGAGTTTGGCCGGTATTTTTGTTATAAATGGAATGAGAGCCACGCTCCGGACAAGCAATTGCAAAGACTGGATGTTACTATCGGCGTCGAAGCATACGTGCCGAGCGACAGCAGAATCATTTCTTCGCAATACCGGGCCTTCGGCTATGATTGCGGTGCGGGAAAGGTGGATTAGTCGCTAATCAATTTTATTCAGATACAAAGCAGAATGTTTGCGAGATTATTCAAAAATTTGCACTTTCTTACAGGTTGTTTGAAATCATTTTTAAAATCTTATAAATATCTACTGGTGTCGCTCATTTTATACGGACTATGCTGGCTGTTTTCCTATAGCCCTACTTATGATGTGACAATAGAAAAACTCGGGTCGGCGAATTCTGTACGTTCCATAACTTTGCCTTTTCTAGAAAAATCCGAGCCGCGTACAAGCCTGAATGGAAATTATTACCGGGTTAAAGGCAAGATAATATTACCTTATTCTTCTTTAGCCGACAGGCTGGTTTTGCAAACCGATGACTGCCCGGTTTCGTTTCGAGTCAATGGAAAGAGCGTAAACCTTATCGATGTTCCGCCTTTGCAAATGGGGTGCAATTTCAAGAATCATTTATTTGCTATTGATTTGAAACAGTCGAACCTGCATGCCGGGGCAAATGATTTCGAGATCATATTCAATGACCTCGGCGGATTCTATGGAGTGGTGCTGCAAACCAAATCGGTATTGCTAAAAAAATCGCTGATATTCGTTGTTCCGCTAATCTTTATCTGGTTATTCATGCATTTTGCAGGAATAACCAGGCGGGAATTTTTTTCCATTCATACCCTGGCGGCAGCGCTGCTGCTGGCGGCAGGAGTGTTTGCCATATCGCTGAGCTATAGCAAACTGAGCCCGACTTATGATGAGCCCATACATATAGGAGCAGGAATGGAATGGTGGGACAAGGGCTCATATACTATTGAGGCGCTGCATCCGCCGCTTTCGCGCATCGCAGGCGCCGCGCTGCTTTACCTTGACGGCATAGTGCCAAGCCCGGCACTTTATCGTAACAGTGAGTATGCCTTTGTCGGCCTGGGTAATTACCTGCTTGGCAAGGATGGCCGCTATATAAGAAACCTCACGCTTGCCAGAATGGGTATATTGCCATTTTATATTTTGGCCGGATGCGTGGTTTTTATCTGGAGCAATAGGCTATTTGGCAACCGCGCAGCTTTATTATCCCTATTGCTATACGTGCTTTCCCCGATGATTGCCGGGCATGCCGGTCTTGCCACTACCGATTTTCCCTATGCCACCATGTTCATAACGGCGATTTTCGCATTTACGATCTGGCTGGAAAAACCCGGGGGGTATAATAGTATTTTTCTAGGGTTGGCAACCGCGCTGATGGTGACGGCGAAATTTTCTTCACTGGTACAGTTTCCGGCGGCGGTCTTGCTGATAATGCTATGGCATTTTTTCTATTCGCGGAAACGCGCCGGGAACCATGAAGCAAAAGCTTCGGCATACTTCATCAATGCTATATTTTTCGCGCTGCCGTGCTTCATATTGCTTTTACTCTCCGTCTATTATTTCGATGGGTTTCATTCTTTGATTGAGGGTTTGCGTGAGGTGCATGATAAGAATAAATATGGCCATGCGGTGTGGCTTTTTCACCGGCTCAATAATCATGGGGTATGGTATTATTTTCCGGTTGGGTTCTTTTTCAAAAATCCTCTGCCTTTCCTAATCTTTATCGTAATGGGAATTGTTTTTTCGTGCAAAATGCTTAAAGCGAATTCCAATCACCCGGTATTCTTCCCCGTTCTTGCCGCAATCGGGATACTGATTCCGAGTATGCTCGGCGATATAAACATCGGAATAAGGCATATATTGCCGGTGTTTCCGCTCATGGCCATAATCGGCGGTTATGGGCTATTTAAAATGCTGGAATCGAGAAAGTTTTTCTTTTCAGCGAGGGTTTTGGCTATAATATTAGTGATTTGGCAGGTGGTTTCTTTCGCCAGGATATCGCCGGATTATTTTACTTATTTCAATGAATTTGCCGGCCCTAACCCGGAAAATGTGTTGATAGATACGGATTTGGATTGGGGGCAGGATTTATTCCGGTTGCAGGACGCAGTAAAGCAATATGGCATAAAGGAAATATCGGTATGCTATTTCGGAACGGCGGAGATAAATAAGTTGGTGGAAGCCAGGATTTTGCCATGCGTCTTGGGTAATACTTCCTATAAAGGCTGGGTTGCCGCCAGTCATTACAGGCGCAAGCTGGACCCTTCGATGTCCTGGCTGAATAACCATTCTTTTACAAGAGTCGGCAGATCCATCAATCTTTATTATATCGATTAACCCGAAATCTCCACCCAGGCTCCGGGATTGTCATATAGCCGGAGCTTCACGCATTTAAGGCCTATATAATCCTTAATCAATTCCGGGCAGATTTTTTGGAATAAATATTCGGCCATATTTTCGGCGGTGGGGTTTTCCGCGAGATAAAATATTTTCTGGCTGGTGATTTTTTCTATGGAATCGCCCAGTTCCTTATCCTTGGCATTTAAAATCAGGTTATGATCCCAATTCTCATCCACCCAATCCTGCAATAATTTCCTCACCGCATAAAAATCGACGGCCATTCCGGCGTCATTTAAGTTTTCGGCGGAGAAACTCGCTTCAATCGCATGCCTATAGCCATGCAAGAAGGCGCATTTTCCTTCATAGCCGAGCAAGCGCTTTGCGGCGGCGAATTCAATTTTTACGGTGATGGCGAGCATGGGAAAAAGAATGGCAAATAAGCCTATTCAATTTAATGATTACATCCCGGCCCGTGCACATGGCGGCCGTCATCGAAATCATCCTCGTCAGACTCGTCGTCATGATGATGTCCATGCGCACCGGCTGCGAGTCCTGAGGTACCGAGCTTTTCCGCTTCTTCCTGTAATTTATCCGCTGCCGCGAACAATTCCTTCGAGGAAACGTTTTTCTCTTTGATAGTGGCTTTTCCGAGGATGAAATCGACCACTTTATCTTCAATCAGCGGGCCTTTCAGTTCTTCCAGCGCCCCGGAATTCTTGACGAAATAATCCACCACCATCTGCTCCTGGCCTGGGAACTGACGCGCTTTTTCCATCACTATTTTGGAAAGCTCCTGGCTGGAGACGGTTATCTCGTTCTTACGGCCAAGTTCGGCCAGGAAAATCCCGAGCTTCACCCTTCTTTCGGCCATTTTCTTATATTCTTTCTTAAGTTTTTCCTCGGCTTTGGGGCTGAAATCCGGATCGTCCTTTTTGGCTTTTTCCGCGCTTTTCCAGATGGCGTCGAATTCCAAATCCAGCATTTCGCTCGGCAGGTGGAAATCGCATTTCTTTTCCAGGGCATCGAATAATTCTTTCTTAAGCAGGGTGCGCGATATTTCCGCGAAATCCGCGTTCAGCTGCTTTTTCACCGCTTCTTTCAGCTTCGCCAAATCCTCGAACCCGGATTTTTTTGCGAATTCATCATTGATTTCCGGCGCTTCCACCTGCTGGACCTCATGGATTTTCACTTCGAAAAGCGCCTTTTTCCCGGCAAATTCCTTATTATGATAATCCTTCGGGAAAGGTACATTGACCTTTCTATCTTCACCGGCTTTAGCCCCGATAAGTTGATCTTCAAACCCCGGAATGAACTGGCCGGAACCAAGTTCCAGTTGAAAGCCTTCAGCTTCCCCGCCTTCAAACGCTTTATCGTCAATGAAACCTTTGAAATCAATCAATACCGCATCGCCTTTTTTTGCTGCGCGCGGCTCCTCTACTTTCTTGAAATTCTTAAACCGCGCCGCAAGCCGCTCCAGGCCTTCATTTATTTCATCGTTCGCCGCTTCGGCTTTTAAAGAATCCAATTTAAGCTTCTCGAAATTAATTTCCGGCATTTCCGGGATAATCTCGAATTTCATTTTATATTTCAAATCGGCATTATCCGCGAATGAAACAATCTCAAATTTCGGACGCAATGCCGGGCGTAAATTTTCTTTTTTCAAGGCCTCCATGGAAGTCTGGCCGATGATTTCCTCCACCACTTCGCCAAGCACCGACTGGCCGTAATTCTTCTTCATCAGCGCAATCGGCGCTTTTCCCGGCCGAAATCCCGGAACCTTCATTTTCTTGCCGATTTCCGCCAGGCGCTTTTCCACCTTCGCGCTGATATCGGTGGCCGGAATTATAATATCATATTCCCTTTTCAGCTTTTCCGAACTTACTTTGTTGATTTGCATTTTTTTGGTCCTTTCAAATAAATATCGTCAGTCCCCCTACGCTCCTGAAGAAGGAGCTTCGGGCGACACTGCGGGCTAAGGTCGGCTGACAGTCCACCAAGTAGGTGGCCTGCCACCCGAAGCCCGCAGGGCGTAGGGTGGTGCGGATAGAGGGACTTGAACCCACACACCGTAAGGTACCAGATCCTAAGTCTGGCGCGTCTGCCAATTCCGCCATATCCGCTAATTCCCGTATATCTAGTGCCCCCCGGCAATAATTGCAACTATTTTGGCAAGATGGCTATGGTAGGATTAAATGTATTATTATGAAACGAAAATATTTCGTGATATGGTTTCATTTTGTTAAGGCAATAAACCAGTCGTAATAATCCACAGCTAAAATCCGCATGAAAGAAGCGCAAGCGTCGGAACATTTGAAACAAATAATAGAGCTGCAGTCTTTATTAGTATCGCTGGAGTTCGATCTTGCCACTTTTATGAATATCGCCGTCGAACGGCTGCAAAAACTCACCGGCGCCACGGGAGCGGTAATAGAATTAAAGGAAGGCGATGAGATGGTTTATAAGGCCGTCAGCGGCACTGTGGCACCATATCTGGGATTCAGGATAAAAATGGCGGGCAGCCTTGCCGGATTATGCGTCTCTAAAGGCGAAATAATGATTTCAGACGATACGTCAAATGATTCGCGCGTGGATGCCGATGCCTGCAAAAAAGTAAAAGCCGCTTCTATGATAGTGGTTCCGCTTTACCGGCGGGGGCAAATTGTCGGGGTTCTAAAAACCCTTTCAACCAAGACAAAGGCGTTCGACGCCGATGATATAAATGCCCTGCAATTAATAGCCGGGCTTTTAGGCGGGGCGCTCGGCCAGCAGCTGGAGATAGAACAGCGGCGGCAATTAGAGGAGAAACTGCTTTATATGGCGCAGAATGATGCGCTCACCGGGCTGCCGAACCGCAGCTTGTTTCATGACAGGCTCGCCCATGCCCTCCATATTAATCAGCGCAAGAAAGGCTTACTCGCCCTTATGTATATAGATATCGATCATTTCAAAGAGATTAACGATAAATATGGGCATGATATAGGAGACGGTCTGCTAAAAGCATTTGCGGCAAATATACTGAATGTGATACGCGCCTCCGATAGTTTCGCCAGAATGGGCGGGGATGAATTCACCCTGATTGCCGAAAACCTTAGCAAAAAGGAGGATGTGGAAATTATTGCCGATAAAATCCTGAAAGCCGCTAACCGGGAATTTACGATAGAGGAGAATAAAATCAACACCGGCGTGAGCATCGGCATTGCCATTAATGCCGGGGAGGCGATAAACTATGCGGCCTTTATCAAACAAGCCGACAGCGCCTTATATGAAGCGAAACGGGCCGGGAGGAATTGTTTTAGAGAGTTTTTGTAAGATCATATTGTTTCTTTATACCTAAATAGTAAACTTCCTTTTCCAATATTTTATAGGAGACTTAAAATCATGGCTAAAAAAATCCCGGAAGATTTCCACAGCATTACTCCAACCCTTGTTGTTAATGGAGCAGCTAAGGCAATTGATCTATATAAAAAAGCATTTGGTGCAGAGGAGGAATATCGTATGGAATGTCCTGGCGGTTCGGGCAAAATCATGCATGCCTGCATTAAAATTGGCGATTCCAAAGTATTTTTAACCGATGTTAACCCGGAAATGGGTTGTGGCACGCCTTCGGCTTCCAGCTTTTATCTTTATGTGGAAGATGTGGATGCCACCTTTAAACAGGCCAAACAGGCGGGCCTCTCCGAGACTTTCCCGGTGCAGGATATGTTCTGGGGCGACCGCACCGGCAACTTAAAAGATGGTTTCGGCATTCAATGGACTTTAGCCACCCATGTGCGCGATGTTTCGCCGGAAGAAATGGAGGAAGCAAGAAAGAAGTTCGGCGCGAAAGCCGCCTGAAATACCTATTATTTAATAAGAAATTACGAATAGAGGAGGAGAGCGGCTTTAAGCGAACCCAATTCTCCTTGAAACCACCTGGTAAAGCAATTATTGTGCACTGCAAGAAAATCGCATGAAGCATAATAATGTTCTCTCCTCACCATAAATCGCATTTCGAGAAACTGCTGCATATGCTGCTGATTTTCAGCACCGGTATTTCGATATTGATTACGGTTTCGATAATCGCTTCGGTGCTGTTCGAGGCGTTGAAATTTTTCAAACTGGTTCCTTTGGGTGATTTCCTGTTCGGCCTGAAATGGAGCCCGCAGATTGCGCTGACTGCGGACCAGGGCGGCAGTTCCGGGGCATTCGGCGCGGTGCCGGTTTTTCTTGGGACACTCTTGATTACCACCATCGCCCTTATCGTCGCAGTTCCGGCGGGTTTATTTTCTGCCATTTATATATCCGAATATGCGAGCAGCCGGATGCGCGGAATCATCAAGCCGGCACTGGAAATACTGGCCGGAATCCCGAGCGTGGTTTACGGCTATTTCGCGGCGGTGGCTTTCGCGCCGTTCTTGAAACATATGGGTGAGCGAATCGGCGTGCCCATCGCCGCGGAAAGCGCTTTTGCCGCCGGATTCGTCATGGGAATCATGATTATCCCATTCATAATGTCGCTCTCCGATGATGTGATGAACGCCGTTCCCGCATCGTTGCGCGCTGCATCACTCGGGCTTGGCGCCACGCAATCGGAAACCGTGGTGAAAGTGGTGATTCCGGCGGCGCTTCCCGGCATTATGGGCGCGGTGCTGCTGGCTATTTCCCGCGGGCTTGGCGAAACCATGATAGTGGTGATGGCAGCTGGCCTAACGGCGAATCTCACCTTAAATCCATTTTCCTCCGTCACCACCGTCACCGCGCAGATGGTGACGCTACTCACCGGCGACCAGGAATTCGGCAGCAGCAAAACCCTAGCCGCCTTCGCCCTCGGTCTATCGCTTTTCCTAACCACCCTGGCGCTTAATGTTATTGCCGTGGTGATTGTGAAAAAATATCGGGAACAGTATGAGTAAGGTTAAGTTTTCTAAGAGCCGAAAATCCGCCCATCTTTCCCCTCCCCCTTTCTTCAAGGGGGAGGGCCAGGGTGGGGGTGGGTGGCATACCGAAAAGCTTGAAACTGCCTCACCCACCCCCCTCCTAACCTCCCCCCTTGAAGAAAGGGGGGAGGGATTTATCCGGACGCAGAAAAAAATATGGGTACTGCTGGATGAGCGGGCGGGTAATACCAGCCAGTCGCTCGGGGTGGCAGAGGCGCTGGGACTGCCGTTTGAGATTAAGCGGGTAGAATTTAGCCCGCTTATAAAATTGCCGAATTTTATTATTAATCGCACTAGGTTAGGGATAGCGAAATCAACGCTCACGGAATTATCGCCGCCCTGGCCGGATATGGTGATTGCGACGGCGCGGCGGCTGGCGGTGGTGGCGACTTATATAAAAGCAAAAAACCCCAAATGTTTCCTGGTGCAGATTCAATGGCCGACTTTCCCGGCCCATGATTTCGATTTGATTGCCGCGCCGCTGCATGACAGGGTGCCGCATCACGGAAATGTTTTCGAAACCATCGGCGCGCCGCACCGCGTCACCGATAAAATCTTAAATGATGAAGCGGATAAATGGCGGCCGGCGCTCGCTGATTTTCCCGAGCCCAGATTCGCCCTGTTAATCGGCGGCAGCTCACATAAGCGGGAATTTGCCGGGCGGCATGCGAAAAATCTGGCGGTGCTTTCTTCCAACCTGGCAAACCGGTTCGGCGGCTCATTGCTCATAACCACCAGCCGCAGGACCAGCGCGGAGATGCTGGAAATATTAACGGCGAATCTCACCTGCCGCTATTATCTGCATGATTGGCGGGAAGGCGCAAGCGCTGCGGGCGAAAATCCCTATTACGGCTTCCTCGGCCTTGCCGACGGGATTATCGCAACCGGTGATTCGGTGTCAATGTGCTCGGAAGCCTGCGCTACCGGCAAACCGGTATATATTTATTCTTCGGACGATTTTACCACGATAAAATATCAGAAATTGCATCAGGCGTTATATGTCAGGGGGCTGGCGAAACCTTTGGTGGAAGCGGGCGATTTATTCATCCCCCCGGCGAAACTGAATGATAGTTTGGCGGTGGCCGAGGAAATTAGGAAACGGGCGGAACTATAGGGGTCACAAAAAAGGGCCCAGCGAAGCCGGGCCCTCTATAAAGTCAAACCTTACTACAAACTATTGATTGGAAGTTTGTGGAGCGGCGGCTTTGTTTTGTTGTTGCTGAGCAGCGGCCGGGGTCGGCTGGTTAGGCTGACCGGCAGCATTGGTAGCAGCGGCAGCAGCAGGGCTACCAGCAGCAGGAGCTGCGGAAGCACCTTTTTGTGCAGCAGGAGCCAATTCTTTCTTGGAATTGATTTCCAGGCTCTGGTTAGCTTTTTGAGTTTTGCCTTTATAAGATACGGACGCATTATCATCAACCGAAGCGGTTTGCCCGGCTTTGATTTGCAGGTCGGATTTCTTGCCGTTAAGTTCGACTTTCAAGGTTTCGTCCTTGCCGCTGTTATTAGCGATGGTGCCGGCGAAAACGGCGGTGGAAGCGAAAAGAACGGTGGTGAGTAAAGCGATTTTTTTCATAAAGTTAAACTCCGGTTTTATTTATGTTTATAAAGATACGTTCATTAGTCGAGGTGTTTTATACACTTTTTGTGAGCGTTTACAACAGTTTTTTGCCTTGAGGAAACCGCTCAAATCTCGAAAGTGGCATCCACTTCCACGGCGACGCCGCGCGGGAGGCCGGAAACGCCGACAGCGAAGCGCGCATGCTTGCCTTTTTCGCCTAGAAGCTGCACCATTAAATCGGAAGCGCCGTTGGCCACTTGCGGCTGGTCGGTGAATTCCGGGGTGGAGTTGACGAATACGCCGAGCCGGATGCAGCGGACGATTTTATCCAAGCTGCCGCAAGCGGCCTGGGCGTGTGCGAGAACGTTCAGAACGCAGATTTTCGCAGCTTCCTGGCCTTTGGTGATATCGAAATCCTTACCGACCTTGCCGATGAATTTCACCTCGCCGTTCCAGGCGGTAATTTGCCCGGAGATGAACAGTTGATTGCCGCTGATTACATAAGGAACGTAATTCGCCGCCGGAGTGGCCGCCTCCGGAAGCTCCAGCCCCAGTTCCCGCAATTTCGCCGCGATTTTTCCTTCCGCTTGATTATTTTTCTGCGCCAGCATAAGTTTCTCCTGATATTTAGATTATGATAAAGTAGGATTTTTACAGCCCATTTTATGTAAATAACAAGAAAATTCTTGGATATTTATAAAAGATTATCTTAGGAAATCCTTCTGTCACAAAACTTTAATGATTTTTGTCATAAAACTGTAATATTCGTATGGTAATAATACAACCATGAAACATAAATTCATTCTGGGGTTTTCTTGAATGGCGGATTAGGACTTGGAAGGTGGAGGCTTATGCACTATAAGGGTTTTAACCGATTATTTTAAGGCTTCCACGGAATTTAAATAAATACTTTAAGGAGATAAAAATGTTAACAGACCAATTGAAATTACAACGCAAACTTGACTGCTATTGGAGGCTTGGGACTTTAGCTTTCGTGGCGGTGGTTTTCGCGATGACACCGAATATGGCGTTTGCTACAAATACTTTCTGTACGGTCTTAAGTACCGTGCTTAGCATATTAACTGGTGCTCCGGCCCGGCTGATTGCCACATTCGCCATCTGCTTCCTCGGCATTGCCGCTTTCTTCGGAAAACTGAACTGGAGCACCGCAATGCTGGTTGGTGTCGGCATCTCGCTTATTTTCGGCGCTGGAGCACTTATAAACGTTTTCGTTCCCGGCGTCGCCACCACTTGCTAATAAGTGCTGGTATACTTAAGAGTATACAAAGAGTTACCGGTTTCTTTCCGGTAATTCTTTGTTCTTTTGCAGTAAATTCTTAAACTAGGCATAAAATGCCAGCCATTTTTTAAAGTGCCAAAAGAAAAAAACAGCGAGATTCAATCAGAGCAGCAGTCTTCCGACTTTATTCCTTTCGCCTGCCATTATGACGCTGGAACAATCCTGACTAAAAACGGTGAATTGCTGCAAACCATAAAAATCCGCGCTTCTACCGAGACTTCATCCTCCAGCGGTGGTAGTGGCGATAATCTCGCGCTGCTTCGGGAAGAAGTGAGCAATGCCATCAGGGGAAATGTCAAATCGGCTGATTTTTCCATATGGCTCCATACGGTGCGAACGCGTCAGGATATTTCTTTGCCGGGTCATTACCCAGATATTTTAAGCGATTACGTAAATCAAAGCTGGCGCAAAAAAAATATGCTGGATAGGCGGTTCATCAATGAATTTTATATAACCGTCATTCATCAGGGGGAGGTTTTTTCATTAAAGAGCTTCAATGAAACCCTGCTGTCCCTCTCATTTTGGAGCCAGAAGCGCCATGGCAATAAATATCTTGAAAAAGCTCATGCGCGACTTTCCGAAGTTACCGGCAATATAATACTTTCCTTAAAAGGTTATAACGCCAGAAAGCTGGAAGCTTATGAAAGAGATGGAGTCTATTATTCCGAACCGACTGAATTTTTTAATAAGGTAATCAATCTATCCACCACACCGGTTAGGATAGGAGAATATGATATATCTCAGAAATTAATGGAAAATAAAATTTCCTTCGGCTTCAATGCTTTCGAGATAAAAAACCAGCAAACCCATAGCTTTGCCACCATTTTTAGTGCCAAGGAATATACCGAGCTGCCGCCGGAGGCGCTGCATGATATTTTCAAATTGCCGTTTGAGGGCATAATCACCGAAACCGTGGATTTTATCAGCCGGGATAAAGCTATCAAGGATTATGAGTATCAGCAATATATAATGGAAGTAAGCAAGGATGAGGAATTCGCCGAAATTTCTGGGCTGGCGGAAATAACTAAAGAGGATTCAGGCGCACAGGCGGCCTATGCCGAGCACCAGGTTACTATAATGATGATAGAGGATAGCCTGGCGGATCTGGAAAGCGAGGCCAGGAAGTTCAGTGCCGAACTGGCGATGCTAGGCATCGTTATAGTGCGGGAGGATTTGATGATGGAGGATTGCTTCTGGTCGCAATTGCCGGCGAATTTTTCTTTTATCCGCCGCCGCTCATATACACCATCCAGCAAACTTGCGGCTTTCACCTCGGTGAGCAACATACAGATGGGCGCGCGCACCGGCAATCACTGGGGCCCGGCTATAACAACATTCCTGACGCCGGATAATACCCCGTATTTCTTCAATTTCCATGTGGGAAATAATGGCCACAGTATTATTTTGGGCCGCGAGGAAAGGCAGAAAAATCATCTGCTGCATTTTCTGCTTGCCGAAAGCCGCAAGCTATCGCCCGGAATTTTTTATTTCACCAGAAACCGCACTGCGGAGGTGTTCCTAAAAGGACTAGGTGGAAAAATTTATTCGGGTAGTGGCGGACAACTTAATCTCACCTTTAAAATGAATCCTCTATTGCTTCCGGATTCTCCGGATAACCGATTGTTTTTAGCGCGGATGCTGGAGTTTTTATTGACTCCTGACGCTCCGCTCCCGGAAAATGCAAGGGAAAAACTGCCGGAGATGATAGCGCGGATTTATTCTCTGGCCCCGCCGCAAAGAAAGCTCGGGAATATAATTCCGTTTCTCGAGGAAGTGAACTTACAAAATTACCTGGAGAATTTCTCCAACTGGCATGGCAGCGGCAAATATACTCATATTTTCGATAATGACGCCGATAATATCACCTTGCCTGAAATCACCGGCTTTGAATTGGGGGCGCTGGAATCGGAGCCGGAAGCTTATAACGCCGCAATGGCATATCTGCTGCATCGGACGAAGGCGGCCCTGAATCGCAAACCGGCTTTCATCGTGCTGGATAATGTCCCGCTGCCGGAATCTCCCTTGCTTCTGCCTTCGGTAAGCGAATGGCTGGGAGAAATGAAATCCCGCAATTGCGCGGTTATTTTCGCCAGCCTGGATGCTCCTATAGCCGCTAAAAAGCTCAAGCCCCAGATTTTACAGCAAGATATAAGCACCCTGCTTTTTCTTTCTGCCGATTACGATGAGGAATGCGCCAAAGCCTGCAATATAGCCCTGGTAGAGTTGGAGGCGGTGGGGCCTTTACGGGAAAATGCGCGTAATATGCTTATAAAACAAGGGGAAGCCGCCATTTTAGTGAAATTCGATATCACCGATATGAAAGATATCGCCGCCCTGCTTTCAGCCGATATTAAAGCCACTCAGCTAATGGAAAAGATGGTGGCGCAGAATGGCGAAGCCCCGGAAAAATGGCTGCCACCTTTCGTTAAAAAAGTGGTATAGTGGGGGAAAACGCCACCATCTTATTTATTGGTAAAAGCATGGACCTACAAACGCTGAGAAGCCGATATAAAGCCCCGATAATGCAGCTTGCCGGGAAGTATAAACTCGGAAATATACGGATATTCGGCTCTATTGCGCGAGGCCAGGCGAGGCCGGATAGCGATATCGATATTTTAGTCCATCCCATGGCTGGTTGTTCTTTATTCGATATAGTTGGGTTTGAATATGATGCTTCTAATCTGCTCGGCGGCACTAAAGTGGATGTAATTTCCGACCGGGCGATTAAGGGCATGCTTGCACCCTTCATACTGGCCGAAGCGGTGCCGCTGTGATGCAAAAAATTAATCTAAAGAAACAAGTGGCGGCAATATTGGCGGAGATAAAAGATTCCCGCCGCAAGCAGCGGGCTATTAAGGCCACGTCATACTGGCGAAGGCCGGTATCCATGCCCATCATCCGCAAGCAACGCAAGCGGTATGGCCTGGGTCCCGCCCTACGGCGGGATGACACAGCAAGTGATTTAGGAATTCAGCCATATAGTAGAGATTAAAATAGCTTTGACAAAGTTGATGGATATATCTCGCATAAGGATTCTCGGTATTTTTCTTCTTCTGCTGCTTTTTCTCGGGCCGGGAGAAAGCTTTGCCTCTTGCTTTGGACCCGGAACGGCTTGCTCTCCTCCTATAGTCAAGGATGCAGCCGGCAATAATCATTATTATATTCTAAGTGCGACTTTGTGCCAGGTACAATACAATCTCTTAAGTGCACTTGGCACCGTATATAGCAACATAGTCACGGCACTCGCTCCGACAATCCATATCGTGTTGCTGCTCTATATAGCGCTTTTCGGCTATGGTTTCATGATGGGCATATCTGGTACGGAGGGTAAGGATTTCGTTATCCGTATTAGTAAACTTTCCTTCGTTTATGCCTTTACCGACCCAAATAATCAGTGCGCTTTCTTTCAAACTATCGTCCCGTTTTTCACTTCAGCCATGGACCAGATGGCGATATTCACCTCTGGTAATCCTGCTACCGCTCTATCCGGCACCACCGGAGGCAGCGGGGCAGGGGGGGCGTTTACCGCCGTGGATAGCATCGTCAGCGGCCAGATTCAGATGATGTGGAAAGTAGGGGCGGTTATGTTCGCCTTCATGCTATTTGGCCCAGGATTTTTCGTTTCACTACTCATCGGCCTCGGGTTTTTATTCATGTTCAAGGCGATGATCACCCTTTTTAAAACCTTGGGAATGTGCCTAATCGGCCTGATGTTATGCCTGATGCTGGCCCCGATATTTTTATGCCTTTTCCTATTCGAACAGACTAAAAGCATATTCGACGGCTGGCTGCATATGATGATCAGCTATATATTCCAGCCGATGATAATTTTCTTTTATATATTAATCGCCGGGCCTTTGCTGGATATTAGCTCGATAATCAATGGATTGTTAGATGGCAACGTTATCGTGCCGCATGCTTATACATTCAATTACATATTCGGTTCCATCTGCATACCGATTTCGAGTTATGGTTTCAACCCTGGTCCGGTAGCTGATTGCGCTGGCAATATCGCTCTACAATGCACTATCTGTGGTGCATCGCCGAATTATCCGCTCGGACTCACCACCCCGCTAACAATCAATGGTAGTCCTCCCCAGTCGGTTTTTTATACGGTAACGTTAAATACCCTCCAATGGACATTGATGACTATAGCAACCAGTGAATTCATGGGTAAAGTCCCCGAACTTGCAACACAGCTCGGCACTTTGGGCAGTGCGCTCTTTACGCCTAGGATGGGAGAGGCGCAGAAAAATGATGGGACGATTGGCGGGGGAGCGGCGAAGGATGGTGGCATGATAAACCTCGGCTTCACCGGTGGAGTTGCGGGCGGCGGGTTTGCCAAGAGAATGTTGGCTGATCCGCTCATGAAAACTGCGGGAAAGATAGCGCTTGGACGAAGATTATTCAGTGCTTTCAACGCAGCAAAATCCGTAGGAGAAACTCAGGCGAATGATGAAATGCAGGGCTTAAGGGCCGAATTCCAGGGCAGATACGGCATTGGCGAGGGTAATATAGAGGAAGTGCGCGATATGATGTACCGTGCCTCCCGAAATAATAGCACCACCGTGGACCAAATGGATGAAATTGGGCGGATGGTGAAGAATTCAGGCAATAAAAGCCTTAAAGCCAGCTATGAGAAATATCGGCAGAAATATGTCGAGAGAAAAGCGATAGCGCTTGATGAGGCGCTACAACGTGCCGCCGATAGCGCTAGAACCACCGCCGATCAGATGGATGAGCTTGGCGTGCAGGTTAGCAAATTAAAGGATGAGAATTTGCAGGAGATTTACAATGAGGTGCGGGAAGATTTCAATTATAAAAAGGCAAAACCCATTGAGGAAGAGCTAACCCGCGCCGCTGCCGATCCGGCCACGACTCCTGAACAAATGGAAGCAATTCGCAGGAAGGTAGTAAAGTCCGGCAGCAAAAAACTCATGAGCCTATATGATAAAATCAAGACACTAACGTAAACCTAAAGCCGCGCAACATGCGCAATATCCAAAAAAGTAAACCTGTCGCGCAGCATGAAAGCATGGCTAACCGCGCCCGGATAATGGCTGCTCCAGCCGAGATCGGCGGGTGTTGTCGGCGCGCCGATGGTTTTTAATATATCGTATATTTTTTCTTTTCTCGCCAATATCGGCGTAATTTCCGCGGCTACGGTTTTCCATTCGCGGTTTATTTTTTCGCGCGCGCCGGAATTTTTATAGGCTTCCGCTTTATTGCCGACCGCGCGCGCCGCCTGCACGCCGATTTCCATGCCGAGAGTGCGGATTATTTTCTCTTCGCTCGCCTTATAATCCCCGGCGCTGATTTCGTTTCCAAGCAATTGCGCCTGAATATCCAGCATGGTGAGAGTGGTTACGCCGATTTGCTCGCCATGGAAAGTTTTCGGCAGTTCCGGATGCAGCATTTCCATATAATGCGCAATCAAATGCTCGCCCTGGCTGGCCGGCTGGCTGCCGCCGCAAATATACATCCCGATGCCGGAAAGAATCAGCCCCTCGGCCAATATCCGCATTGCCGCCATATCGCCTTTAAGCATCTCCGCCGCCGATTCATATAATTGCTTTTCGTTTTCTTTCAGCAGCGCAAATGGCGCAGTTTTAAAAGGCGTGCCAAGCAATAAATGTGAAAGCCGCCAATCGGCCTCCGCACTTGGGCGGCACAATAAATCCCCGATACCGCTTTTAATCAGCCGCTCCGGCGCCTTGGCCAGAATATCGAGGTCAAAATAAATTCCGGCGGGCATTTGCGCGGGCAGGCTTTTCTTATATTTGCCGATTTTAAGCGAGGCATTCGCCGAAGCATAACCATTCATCGATGGCGCGGTGGCGAAAACCACATAAGGAATTTTTAACAGGAAGGCTGAATATTTGCATAAATCGCTGATAGTTCCGCTGCCCACGCCAATAATAATCTCCGCCGCCGCCGCGCGGGTTTTTATACCGGCAATATTTTCCATCGCCGCTTCGATGCCGTTCTTCAATATCAGGGAGGAAATTTCCCAGCCTTTTCTTTTTATATTTTCCTCGATGGCGCGGCCTTGAACCTCATAAGTGGTTTCATCAGCCACCAGCAGAAACCGCCGCGCCTGATATTTCTCCAAATATTCCGGTGCGCGCGCGGTGATATTATTTTCAATAACAATCTCCTGCACTGGAAGTGTGACGTTTTCTCTTACGTCCGGGTCCCGCCACTGCCCTAGAAGCAATTCCTGTAATAAATTTTTTGCCATATTTGTTAATGTACATTAACCTATCATTTAGAGTTTGTCATTCCCGCGAAGGCGGGAATCCATATTCCAGAGGCGGAGAGGTCTGTAATAAAACTTTAGGGCCCGTGGTTATGGATTCCCGCCTACGCGGGAATGACACGTAACACATATAGCAAAAAGGTTTAAGTAATGAATCACATGAAATTATCCGCCTGCCTAGCCATTCTATTGCTCGCCGGTTGCTCTATGCTTTCCGGCGGCCCAGCGCCGCGCAGCTACAGCCAGCAGGATTTCCGGAATTTCTTAAATGAAGTGCGGTTGGAAGCAGCAAATAAAAACATCTCCGAAAAAACCCTGGCGGCTAACCTCGACAATGCCGAATATTTGCCGAAAGTGGTGGAGCTGGATTATCGCCAACGCGGGAATTTCGTTCCCTTCCGGCAATATATTTCTTCAGTGCTAACCGATAAAAAAATCGCCGACGCTAATTTATTCTATCACGAAAACCTGCCGCTTCTGCGGGAAGTAAGCAACCGCTATGGCGTCGATGCTAAGGCCATCGTGGCGCTATGGGGCATGGAATCGAATTTCGGGCGCTATATGGGAAATTATAACGTCGTCTCCTCGCTCGCAACTCTCGCCTATGACGGCAAGCGTGGCGCATTTTTCCGCGGCGAGTTAATCGATTCCTTAAAAATTATCGACCAGGGCAATATCGCCGGGGCCGATATGAAAGGCTCCTGGGCCGGGGCGATGGGCCAAAGCCAATTCATGCCCTCCACTTTCCTAACCTACGCCGTGGATGAGGATAATGACGGCCGGCGGGATATCTGGGGCGATAAAGCCGATGTTTTCGGCTCGATTGCCAATTACCTGCATAATCTCGGCTGGAAAAAGAATGATGGAATTTGCCAAAAAGTCACCCTGCCTGCTGATTTTAACTTGAAGGATGCCGATATTAAAAATGAAAACACCGTAGGGTTTTGGCGTGCTCGCGGCGTGAAAATAATCGGCGATAATGGCGGGAGTGACAGCAAAACGGCTTCCATCATAAATCTTGAGGATAATAATTCCGATATATTGGAAGGCGGCGATTATTATATCGTTTACGATAATTATAAAAAAATCATGAAATGGAACCGTTCACTTTATTTCGC
>Ga0206957_1055_pt1 | contig 31371 bp, 18 predicted proteins | sample Alteio_BWOrgHeat_32_FD_152975 | JGI IMG/M metagenome (GOLD analysis project Ga0206957, IMG submission 152975) | Enriched cells from forest soil in Barre Woods Harvard Forest LTER site, Petersham, Massachusetts, United States -... | ecosystem: Environmental > Terrestrial > Soil > Temperate forest >...
ACAGCAACGGATGCAAATGGCTGCACTGCAACTTCAACAGCTATCATCAATAATAGTCCGGCACCGACAATTAACAGCATCACTCCTACCCCTCTTCTTTGCAATGGTGGTGCAAATGCAAGCGCAGTGGTAAGTGCAAGCGGAACGGGAACCTTAACTTACAACTGGACCAATGGATCTTCTTCCGTTACGTCATCCAATTTAAACGCAGGAACTTTTTATGTTACCGTTACAGATGGAAGCGGATGTAACGTAATCAGTTCTGTTGTGATTACAGCTCCGCCTGCCATTAATATTAATCCTCTCACTTCAGCTAATGCGAGTTGCGGATTAACCAATGGAAGTGCAAACGCAAGCGCCACAGGAGGCACAGGAAGTTTAACGTACAGCTGGAGTAATTTAGCAAGCGGACAAACGGCTTCCGGTTTATCTGCGGGCCCGTATACGCTTACCGTTACAGATGCGAATAATTGCAGTGTGACAAACGCGTTTGTTATTGGCAACAGTAATGGCCCTGCTGTGCAAACAACTACTCCTGTCAATGAGCTTTGCAATGGGAACAGTACGGGTTCTGCTGCAGTGAGTATCAGTGGCGGAACTGCTCCGTATACTTATTCCTGGAGCAATGGTACATCCTCTATAACTAATTCCCTTAACAACTCTATAAATTCTTTACCAACTAACACCTACATCGTAACTATTACAGATAACAATAACTGCTCTGTAACTGCTTCAATTATTATTACCGAGCCTTCAGCGATAATAGCTCCTTCTACTTCTGCAACCAATTCTACCTGCGGAAATGCAAACGGAAGTGTCACCGCTTTATCTTCCGGCGGAACCGGTACCTTAACGTACAATTGGAGCAGCGGTGCTTCGGGGCAGACAGCAACTAATCTTTTGGTACAGACTTATACCGTAAGCGTGACTGATGCAAACAATTGCGCCGTAACAAAAACAGTTACTATTGGCAATGACAATGCACCTGTAGCAGCACTGAGTATAAATACAGCAATCCTTTGCAATGGTGGAACGGGCAGTATTACTGCAACAGCAACAGGTGGCAATCCAAACTATACATATAACTGGAGTGGTGGTTCTTCATCTGTAACAAACAGTTTGCAAGCAACACTTAACAATTTAAATTCCGCAACGTACACAGTAACAATTACGGATGTCAGTGGTTGCAGCCACTCCGCAACTATTCTTTTACCTGAGCCGGCAGCAATGGATTTGTCTGGCCTCACAATTACAAATGCGAGCTGTGGACAAAGTACAGGCTCAATAGTTGCTTCAGCATCCGGAGGCACAGGGGCATTGACGTATAGTTGGAGTACTACGGCATCAGGCGCAACTGCCTCCAATTTAGTTCCTGCCAATTATACTTTAACAGTTACAGATGCCAGCAGTTGTTCGTCATCCACAACGGTAGCGGTAGGAAACAACAGTGGTCCATTAATAACAGGGATTACTTTGCTTAACTCAAATTGTTCTGCTGCAACAGGCAGTGCTATTGCAAGCGCAAGCGGAGGAACAGGTGCGTTGACTTACAACTGGAGCAATTCTGCAAGTGGACAAACAGATAATGGCCTTGCTGCAAACACATACACCGTTACCGTAAGTGATTCCAAATCATGCAGCACATCACAAGTCTTCACGATAAATAATAACGGTGGGCCTGTCATCACCTCCGCAACACCTGTTAATGAACTTTGCAATGGTGGAAGTACCGGCTCAGCTTCTGTAAATATTTCAGGGGGAGCTTCTCCATATACTTATTCCTGGAGCAATGGCACATCTTCTGTCACTAACTCTCTTACAAACTCTATTACCTCGATAAATGCAAACAGCTATGCTGTTACAATTACAGATGCCAGCGGTTGTCAACAAATCAGTAATGTAATAGTCCACCAACCAGCCGTAGTCTCCATTACAAGTATTACGCACAACAACGCAACCTGTGGAGCCAGCAATGGCAGTGCTGTTGCTGTTGCAAGCGGAGGAACCGGTACGTTAACCTATAGCTGGAGTAATGCAGTAAGCGGCCCGGTAGATTCGGGGCTTGCTGCAAACACCTATGTATTAACAGTAACGGATGCAAACGGATGCAGCATCGTACAAAGCGTTCCGATCATTAACAGTCCTGCTCCAACTATTACAAGCATATCTTCAACGCCCGTATTATGTAATGGAGGGAATACAGGAACAGCAGTTGTTGCAGCAACCGGAACAGGAACGCTTACATACAGTTGGTCCGCCCCAGGCGGATCAAGCCCTACAGCTTCAGGTTTAGCTTTGGGAATTTATACAGTGACAGTAACAGACAAGAATGGATGCAAACAAATCGGCTCCGTTACTGTTACACAACCCGGCGCAATAAGTATTACCGGCATCAATACAACAAGTGCGACCTGCAATAACAATAATGGAACTGCTGTAGCAACTGCCAGTGGCGGAACAGGCGGATTGACATATAACTGGAGCAACTTATTATCCGGCACAACTGCTTCCGGTTTACCTGCAGGAAATTATACTTTAACCGTAACGGATGCAAATGGATGTTCAATCACAAATACGGTTACGATTAATTCCACCAATGGACCAACTGCTGCAACTTCAATTGCAGCACAAATAAAATGTAACGGACAAACCGGATCAGTAACTGCAACTGCTTCAAACGGAACAAGTCCTTATACATACAGTTGGTCGACAGGAACAACTTCTATAACAAGCAGCACCCAGTCGACAATTACAAATCAACCATCGGCAATTTACACCGTGACGATCACAGATAAAAACGGATGTACTTCAACCTCATCGATTACTTTAAGTGAGCCAGCCGCATTGACAACGGCAACAACAAAAACAGATGCAACTTGTGGAAATTCCAATGGAACTATTTCTGTGACTTTAACAGGTGGGACTGCAGATTACACATATAGCTGGAGTAACGGACCGATTTCTGTAACCAGCAGCCAGTCTGCAACTGACACTATCCTGAATACGGGAACGTATATGCTTAACATTATTGATGCAAACGGATGTACAGCCTCTGCCCTGTCTTCAATTACAAACAGCACAGGCCCTGTTGCAGGAATTGTTTCTACGCAAACAACAATTGTAGAAGGCAATTCAACTGTACTGATTGGTTCATCTTCGGGAAGCGATGTAAACTATACCTGGACACCATCTGGTTCACTTAGTTGTTCAAACTGTGTAACACCAACAGCTGATCCGAATTCCACAACCACCTACACGCTATATGTAAAAGACGGAGCAGGTTGTGTCGATTCTGCAAACATTACGGTTACTGTTAGGAAACCTTGTTCGAGTGACGAGGATGTATTTATAGCAAATATTTTTTCTCCGAATGGTGATGGAAAAAATGATGTATTAAATGTAGAAGGTACAGGTCTTACAAATATCTATTGGGCCATTTACGATCGCTGGGGGAACCTGATTTTTGAAACAAGTGATCAGTCTCAGGGTTGGGATGGAACCAAAAATGGAAATCCAATGGAGAGCGCAACCTATGTTTACTACCTGAAAGCCATCTGTAAAAAAACAAATGCAGAGGTGAAACTGAAAGGCAATGTGAGTATCGTAAAATGATCGCGATAACTTACCGGATCAAAAGCGATAACAGAAATATATTCCTGTTGCCATCGAATTATAAAACACCGGCAGCATTGAAATGTTTTTATTCTTTTCTGATTGCTTATGTAACACGGGAATTAAATAACCGATGCCAGAACCAATAATAGCGCCGGTTATCAGGTCGGTTGGAAAATGCTTCCCGCTTGCATAACGCAGATAGCCGACACTTGCTGCAGTCGTTAAAGTTAAAGCTGTTATAAGTTTTTTATGTTTACCACCCAGATCAGCATATACTTTTGAAAGAAACACGGCTGCCATAAACGCGTTGGACGTATGTTCGGAATAAAATGATTTCAGGTTATCGTTTCCATTCTCCATTTTAAATGCAAGACTATAGTTTGGGTTATACAGCAGTGGCCTGGGCCTGTTCACGGCATCTTTCACGATTTCATTTATTCCAAGATTAACAGCAAATGCTTCCACATACATTGTATAAAGTGTCCACATATTTCTCCTTTTCGCGAGCATAGGAATTGCTATGGCCGGAACAAGCGGCAGACCAATTCCTATGGCATTACTCCAATCCAGCGCAGCAATTGATTTTTGGTTCGTTGCCGAAACATCAATGCCAAAATAAATATCGCTCGTCTTTAAATTTGAAATGTCGGCAACTGATAATGTTGGCTTTTGAGGTTCCAGAACAAAACGTGCAACAGCATTTGTTGCCATGCAAAATCCGGCTGTGCTGTAATCCAGGTTTCTTTTTATTGCATATGGAAATATATTTTCTTTAATCCCGGAACTATCACTCGGAAGCAAAACAGAAAAGCCGGAAAAATAAAAAAGAGTAAATAATAAGGTATTGATTATTTTCCGGATCATATAGCGTTGTTCAACAGCTGCTAAAATAGTGCTTTTAGTCTGAAAACCTTACCATTCGCTGCCACCCAGAACTCATTATTTTATTTGTCAGATCACTTGCAAAAGCCCTTTATTTTTTACAAATTTAGAATGCATTAATCGCCATCCTATGCGTAACTATCTACTCCTTTTTTTATTCGTCGTTATAGCGGGAACAATCCGGGGTCAGAGCAAAGACACCACTTTATATACTACATACACCTTCACAATTATTTATAATACGCCACTCGATCAGAAAAATGTGGATGAGATTGAAGGATTGATCAAACCGCTTCCTTCCGTTTATTATTGCCGGCTTAATCCAAAAACAAAAGTACTTGTTGTACAGGTCCGTGATGAAAAAAATTTCCCAAAACTTGTTTCTTCCGAGATCAAACAAATGGTACAGGATATTGGTCAATATGACGTAGGCCACGAATTCTCCATGCAGCAGAAAAAAAGCCTGCTTCTCTTTCCGGAAAAAGATGAATAATGTTTGGTAGAAATTCATTTGAATTATCGCCTATCTTTCTTTTAACAAACGTTTTTTTTCTGTTAATAATTTCAAAAATCTCTGAGCGCTTATCGGTTTATATTTGCCTAAACACATTTTGTTTATGACCGATATAGAACTTTGTTTGAAAATTGCCGCTACGCTGAATATCTCTGCGAAACAAGTCAGCTCAACTGTTGAACTACTGGATGAAGGAGGAACTGTTCCGTTTATTTCCCGTTACCGTAAAGAAGTGACAGGCAGCCTGGATGAAGTACAGATCCTGAATATTAAAAATGAACTCGAACGCTTGCGCGAACTGGAGAAACGCAGGGAAGCTATTCTTAAATCTATTGATGATCAAGGAAGATTATCCGATGCTCTTGCAGAAAAAATAAAAGCTGCGACAACCATGTCGGCACTGGAAGATTTGTATTTGCCCTACAAACCGAAAAAGAGAACGCGTGCAACTATGGCGCGTGAAAAGGGATTGGAGCCGCTTGCATTATTTATCCTCGAACAAACAACTGCTGATCTTAAAACAGAAACAGAAAAATACATTGATGCAGAAAAAGAGGTTGCAAGTGAAGACGACGCATTAGCAGGCGCCCGTGATATCATTGCGGAAATTGTAAGTGAAGATGCTGTTGCACGTGAAGGCATGCGTAACCTGTATAAAAAATCTGCTGTAATAAAAAGCCGTGTTATAAAAGGACAGGAAGAAACAGGCGAGAAATTTCAGGATTATTTTGAGTGGGAAGAACCACTGATGGCTTGTCCGAGCCACCGCATGCTGGCTATGCGCAGAGGAGAAGATGAACGTGCATTGTATCTTGATATTTCTGTTGATACGGAAACAGCCCTGGAACAACTAAATAAACAATTCATTAAAGTCCGCAATGCCTGCGGCGAACAAATCAAAGAAGCGATACAAGACAGTTACAGCAGGTTATTGCAGCCCAGCATAGAAGTAGAAATGCGGATGCTCACCAAAAAACTGGCGGATGAAAAAGCGATCCAGGTGTTTGCAGAAAATCTGCGCGAGTTGCTTCTTGCGTCACCGCTCGGACAAAAAGCAATTTTAGGGATCGATCCCGGATTTAAATCGGGATGTAAGGTTGTGGCATTGGACGCACAGGGGAAATTACTGGAAGAAACTGTTATTTATCCGCATGAGCCACAGCGTCAGAGTGCACAGGCAAAACTGGTTGTAATGGCGTTTTGTGCTAAGCATAATCTTGAAGCGATTGCAATCGGCAATGGGACTGCATCACGTGAAACTGAACAATTTGTAAGAAGCATTGAAGAAATTCCTTCTACTATTCCTGTCATCATGGTGAGTGAATCAGGTGCGTCCATTTATTCTGCTTCAGATGTAGCACGTGAAGAATTTCCGGATTATGACCTGACTGTACGTGGCGCTGTATCTATTGCGCGCCGGTTAGCCGATCCATTGGCCGAGCTTGTGAAACTTGATCCGAAATCAATTGGTGTTGGTCAGTACCAGCATGATGTAGATCAGCATGCATTAAAACGCAAACTGGATGATGTAGTGATGAGTTGCGTGAACGGTGTTGGCGTGGAACTAAACACAGCTTCAAAGCAGTTACTGTCTTATGTTTCAGGGATCGGAGAAACACTCGCAAAAAATATTGTGGACTACAGAAATAAAAACGGAGCGTTCAAATCACGTCGCGACCTGTTGAAAGTAGACCGCATGGGCGAAAAAGTATTTGAACAATGTTCCGGATTTTTACGCATTCGCGATGGTAAACATCCATTGGATAAAAGCGCTGTGCATCCTGAAAGTTATCACATCGTTGAGAAAATGGCCAAAGACCTGAAGTGTACAATTGATCAGCTCATCAACGACAAAGACCTCCGCAAAAAAATAAATCTAAATTCATATGTTACTGAAACAATCGGCTTGCCAACGCTGAAAGATATCCTGAACGAATTGGAAAAGCCGGGACGTGATCCGCGCAAAACATTTGAAGCATTCAGTTTCGATGACACTGTGCACAGCATAGAAGACCTGCGCGAAGGCATGCGCCTGCCGGGCATTGTAACCAATGTAACTAACTTCGGGGCATTTGTTGACATCGGAGTTCACCAGGATGGTCTTGTGCACGTTTCCCAACTCAGCGATACATTTGTTGATGATCCGAATGCAGTTGTAAAAGTGGGACAACAGGTTTGGGTAACTGTAACAGCTTGTGAGGTGCAGCGCAAACGTATTGCTCTTTCTATGAAAGGTGAAAGTGCAGCAACCTATTCTTCTAAAAAATCTTCTTCCAAAAAAGAAGAAGTTACGTATGATAAGAATGACATGGCTTCTGCACTGGCGGCGTTGAAAGGGAAGTTTGCGAAGTAGGGAAAGGAAATGGATTATTTTATTTATTTCCTTTCCTATATCTTTTTGTTGATTGTCTCCTCGCGTTAATAACATTGTAGATAACAATGTTATTTTTTTCAACTTCGTATATGACTAGATAAGGAAATCGCTTTAACATGGCTTGCCGGAAGTTTTTATACCTCTTTTGACAATTTTCAGGATACTGAGTAAGATATTTTGCAACCGATTCCCATTCTTCCAGAAAATCATATCCCAATCCGCGCTTCTGTGATTCGTACCAAGAAAATGCTTCAATAAGGTGAGTTACAGCTAATTCTTTTACTTGAAGTTTGTACTTCATTTTCTGGCTTTTGAAACTGCAAGCCTTCTTACCTCTGAAATGGAATACGATTTTGTTTTACCTGCCTGATGGAGCTTTTTTTGTTCGTCCAATTCTCTTTTCTCCGAAGCGTTAAGTTCATATTCGCTATTATAACTCAATGTATATTCTTTGAACATAGCATGAACTGCTTTCAAAAAACCTGGATCAGGCATTTTATCTATTGCTTCGTGAAGTTGCTTTTTAATGGATGATGTTGTCATTACTAAAAGTTTAGTAATACTAATTTACGAAATTATTCACATTCAATACTGATGCCAGACTCCAGTGTTGAAAGGGAAGTTTGCGAAATAAGGACTAGGTCCTTCGGGGCTTTCTATTTCCCCTCCCCAAACTTAAAGCCTACACCTGACCTGGTATTTATTTCGCCGACCACAAAATCTTTTACGTCATCCAGGATCAGTGTTTCCAGCATTTCTTTGGTACGCTCTTCTTTTTTCATCGAAGCGAGACGAAGGTTTTGGTTCTTCACGGCCTCACCTACTACCTGCCGAACAGATCTTGCATTACCGAAATATTTATCGCGGTTATCGTGAAGGAAATTAAAATAGCTCCGCAAATGCTCCGCTGCCTGCTGATCCGGTTGTATTTCTTCCTTTACAAACAAAGCTTGTGCAATGACAAATAACTCCTCTGCAACATAATCTTCAAAAATAAAGTTGCGGTCGAAACGTGATTTCAAACCGGGATTGGAAGTAATAAACTGGTTCATATTATCTGTGTAACCGGCAACGATCACAGCAAATTTTCCACGCATGTCTTCCATACGTTTCAGAATAATTTCAATCGCTTCTCCTCCAAAGTCATACTGACCTCCTTTTCCTGAAGCAAGTGAATAAGCCTCGTCAATAAATAAAATCCCACCCATCGCTTCTTTTATTTTGTCGCCGGTTTTTATTGCAGTCTGTCCAACATAGCCCGCAACAAGGCCTTCACGGTCGACTTCAACCAAATGCCCTTTTTCCAGAATGCCAAGTGCGCGATATATCTTTGCTAAAATCCGTGCCACTGTTGTTTTTCCTGTTCCGGGATTTCCCATGAAAACAGTATGCAGGGAAAATTTATTGATCACATCCTTTCCCGTTTCCTGGTAAAAGCGAACGAGCTTTACCAATTCGCTTATATCCTTTTTCACCTTCTGCATTCCGGTTAAGGCATTCAGCTCAGCCAGACTTTCTTCCAGCAATTGTTCAGGACTTTTGTTTGCATCATCCGAAATAGCAGAAGTGCCGATAGAACTTTTAAGGATTTTCTGTGCATCGGTAATTGCAACAACTCCGCCTTCTTTAAATTCAGTACCCACTTCAAAGGGAACTACGGCCTGCAACACATCCATGAAAATAAATTCTACTGTGTATTTGTCATCTTTCCAGGTATTTCCCAACTCACTTCCCCAACCAGGGTAAACAGTATAAACTTGGCCTACCGTATTTGCTGCCACATATTTTAAACAGGAATGTCTTCCTTTGGGCTGACCAGCATCATCGTAAAAATTAGCGATGATCTCCACGTAATAATCCTTCGCTGTTTTATTCTTAAAATTAAATTCACTGAAAATAAAACGGGTTTGTTCCCGACTAAAATGTGTGAGGTATTTTTTCTGAGGTAAGGAAGCGGCTTGTCCGTCTCCTTCAAATAATTTAATTGATTCAATATCAAAATAAGGATTCTCTCCTTGTTTTACCGGACCCACATCTTCAATGTGAAACTGAGCTTCCCCGATTTTTATATCATTGATATAAGCTTCCCAAACATAATCGCCCTTGAACCAGAACCCGCCAGGCGTGGCATTTCCCCAGCCATCGCGAATATATACGATGTTCTCCTCCGGCATGATCGTCCGTTTGTATTCCTGGTTTGAAAGTTCTGTTTTAGTACTTCCGTTCAGGTAAAATGATTTCATCCGGACTGACACATCCCACTGTTCTTCATCAAATAATTTATTGTAAAATGAAAGCTCGGCACGCATATACGTTGTTTCATAGCGGTCGTAAACCTTACGGTATTTTTTTGTGCCGTCCGCCATCCACTCATCAGAGGAATAAATTTTAAGTTCTTTGAACTTATATTTAACAGGCATCTGCTCACTTTTTGAAGCAGGCTTGTCGTTGCTATTAGGCTCGTTTTTGTCTTTGTTGAATCCGAACATGGCAGGGTTATTTGCAGACTAATTTAGTAAATAAAACTACGGATCAAATGATTTTAAAGTCATTAATCCGAAAGAAAAACGTTACGTTTTAAGACATCTAAAAAAACCAGGAAGGAAATTTCCTGAAATTTTCCGGTTTATGCTTTCTGAAGAGGAAGACAGACAAACTTACTTCATGCGAACCTGCAGTTACATTTGTCAAAGCCGAAATTGTGCGGTCGTATGAATACCCCAGTGTAAAATATTTTGTCCGCAGCCCCAGATTCGCAATAAACGAATCACTGGCACGACAAGCAATACCCACATTTATGAGATACAGAGCAGAGAAATTTTTTCATTGTTTTCTACTAACTAAATTATTTATTCATGATGTTAAACATTTCTTCATTTTTTGCACGTAAGCCTTTGGCTTGTCCAACCAGTGTTTCCAGTATATCATTTTTAATTCCTTCCATGGCTTCTTTTAAAAAATCACTGATGGGAAGTCCTCCATGCGACTGGGATTTATCTGCCCTGTTCTGATATCCCAATTCGGTATCAGTTGAAGGCGGCGCAATTTCAAAAACTTTCACCGAAGTGTTTTTCATCTGATGACGCAACGACAATGTTGCCGAATGAATCGCAGCTTTTGTTGCACAATACACCGGCATAAATGCAATAGGCACAAAAGCCAGTCCCGATGAAATATTCATAATAGCCGATTCTTTTTTAGAGGTCAGATGTTTTGCAAACAGGGAGCCCAGGTGAAGCGGTGCAATTAAATTTGTTTCCACTTCTGATCGTACGCTATTTACATTTATTGGTTTTGTTAAATCAGTATGCAGCTGAACGCCGGCATTGTTCATCAGGATATTTATATCCGGATAATTTTTAATTGTCCACTGACAAAGTTCTTCGCGTTGAGCAGCATCAGATACATCACAGACTTTTGTAATAATGGCTGAATATTTGCTTTTTATTTCTTTCAAACGATCTTCCCTGCGGCCGCAGATGATAACTGTGTTGCCAAGTCTGTTAAATTCTTCTGCAAAGGCAAGTCCGATTCCGGACGTGCCCCCGGTGATTAAAATTGTGTTTCCTGTTGTGGTCATTTGGATAAATATGTTGTGACAAATATACTATAGAAAAACAATTACGCTTCTTCGCTCCAGCCTGTTTTGAAAACTCCTTTGTGCTGGATACAATCCACAAACAGATATGCGAAACTTGTATAGAGGGATTTCCATACTGCAGGCGACTCTTCATGGAATGCATCAAACACAGGACTGTCTTGCCCTGCTTCTCTTACAGACCAGACAGTCAGTATCTCTCCATTATATGTGCGGCAAAAAGGTATTATACCAGAACCCCAATAAATATCATTCCGATATGCGTAATTCTCTTTTATTTCTTTTACTGAAAAAAAGGGATAACTGTTTTCCAATTTAAATTGAAATTCTTCTTCGCTTCCGGGAACCATTTTCTTGGCTGTGATCTCTTTTAATGTTTTATCCCTGCAAACAAAACCGCCGTCGTAATGCAAAAGAAAAGTACGGAGCGATTGCGGCAAAATGATATCCAGTTCCAGCTCAAGTTCCATAAGTGTGTCTTCCGATGCAGGCGGATTAAAACAAAACTGGTTGGCGGGGCCTTTTGAAACAAGTTCCAGGCAATTTAAAAACTCCTTTTGTGTTTCAGCATCAGTTGTACTAAACCCTAATTGTTCAGCAGGCAAAGGAGTCACTTCATTGTAACCAACCTTCTCCATTTTAGCAATAAGCTCCAGCGCCCTGTAATGAGCGGCTTTATCGGAAGGTAAAATTGTTGAATTTAATTTGCCCGGAGTCCCATATCCACCCGAACGTTCTATGATAGCATAGTCCTGTATACTGATTTCCCAGAACAAAATTTTACGGTGATCGCGTTTTTTGAAAAATCGTTTCATCTATAAATCAAAATTACAACATTTGGTTTTTATGTAGATTTCAGATTAGAAATTCAGTTTTTTCGAAAATATACCAGCAAGTACACTTTTGCGACAACGCAGCTTCTTGTGCAGACCCTTTGCTTGATTATTGACTAAAATACGCGTCAATAAAGGGCTCTACTTAACACTTATTAACTTCCCGTATATAATTTATCAGAACAAACCTGCGTTCACTAAGTATTATTAACCTAAAACCTAATTATCATGAACGCAAATGAAATAACAGAACTTGAGTTGAGCAATCTCAGCTTGCTGTCAAACGAAGATTTTCAAAATGAAGAATTAAAAACGCAACGGTTCAGAAAACTGCAAACGGCTATGTTTCTCTGGAATGACTTTCAGGAAAAAAGTAAACTTATTGTAAAAGACAAAGACGGATTAAAGAGTTTAAACACATCAGTCTGGTATGTTACTGACAAGTACGTTTGCCTGCATGCCGGCATTACCATTCTTGTTTCCTGTATACTGGATGTGATCTAGAATAAAAACATCAAAATTCAGATACAAATATTATTGAGTAACTATCAATTTTTGCGTTGATGATACACCATTAATAAGGATCCTCAAAAAATAAATTCCGTTTTCCGCAGAGGAAAAATTGTATTCATGACCTCCACTTCCAAGGAACGCATTTTCAATAGTAGCTATTTTTTGTCCGATTGAGTTGTAGGCTATCAGTTGAACTTCTGCAGCTGAAGACATTGTAAAATTAATTTTAGTATTCTTACTGAATGGATTGGGAAAAACGGATAAGTTCACATCTTCTGCCCTGGGTACAACGGCTGTGATGGTACAAAAACCTGCATCTCTATACACATTAAGCACGTGATCATTTTGAGGATTATCCCACCATCCATCTACAAATAATATATTCCCGTTTTTAACAGATTTTACCAGCGTATCATAAACTGCAGCGTTGGAATAGTCAACTCCATCAAGTGTTTGAAGCATGGAAAATGCCTGCGGATAAATATCCTTTGCTGATGTGGGCGTATCAAAACTTCCCATATTTGCCTGGTTGTAGGGAGCTGTGCTTCCATAATAATTTACAGTTTCATTTTCGGGGAAGAAAAGGCAATCAGGAAAATCTGCCTGCAGCTGACGAAAAATATTAAAATTAAGTGACCCGCCTTTACTATAAACCGAGCTATCCACATAATATAGTTTGGCGCCCCAACGAGTACGTGCATACGTCACTTTGGTTTCTAAATTATTCAATGTTACAACGTCATTGTCAGAAATTGTTTGAAAATACGGTTGTCTGGCTCCTGCCTGTGTCCACGTGTTTGCAGCGGTGCAGACATATCCGCGATAGGGATAACTGGCATCTGTTTTAATAAACACATCCGTTAATTCCGGAGTTGCACTATAATTGCATGTTGCCGGCAATGTTGTTCCTGAATTAAAACTGCTCGGGCGCAATGTTATTCCGACCTGGTAACCAGCACCCGTAAATTTTGCAAACAGCTGATCCGCAATGGCGTTCATTTCCGGCGACAGATCTCCCAGCTTTGGTGGATTTCCCACATAAGTGAAATATTGTTGAAACTCCTGCCCTTCTAAATCCCAGATTAAAATTCCCTGCGGCTGTGGACACATAGCATTCATGCGCGTTACAATATCGTCTGCCTGATTTAATAATTTTGTGTTAAAGCCGTTCTGATCTGAAACATCAAAGCTATCATCCCAAAAATACCCACGCGGATTTACGGCACTTGTTTTATATCCGTCCGATACAAACCAGCGCGCTATTGGTCTCCTGTCGGGCCAGTTAATTAAATAAGGATAGGCCTGCCGCATTAAATCAAATGCCTCCGGAGCCAGGTCCAGCGCAGTATTGGTTGCTGAGCCAAAACGAATGTACGTTGTGTACAACTTTGTTGCTCCCGGAGGAATCGGATCTTCATACCTATGCCCCATCTGATTTTCTGAATAATTTGTCAGTGAAAAATTGAATTGTGTCTGCGATGCACTCCCATATGAACATATTTCATCAACAGCTCCTGAGTAATCCCCCATCCACCATGCAATACTTCCCCATGCTCCACTGAGCAATGCAACAGGATATCCGCCCCATTGGTTTTGGGCGCCAAGGTCAATAGGAATACTGTAGTTATATTGATTCGCAGGAGATGGTATTTGAAAAGGCAATAAAATATAAACATCAAGCTGGGCAAGTGTGTCCACGGGGTCATTATTTGTAATATAGGTATCTACTTTTAACGTATTTGAATCGGTGGTTGAAAAGACCTGCTTAATTAAAAACTCATCGGCTGATCCCTGGCGGTAAACATGTTGAAAGTAAGATGCATTATCGGTCGTCCTAACCGCTGAGGAAATATCTAACTGATTTTGCAAAGTCAGCGGCAACCATCCGTAAGGATTCTGTGTTCCGGCGGGAGTTCTGAATAATGCCGATGCCAGCATATTGCTTCCAACACTTAACGGGCTACTTATATAACTTTGCCCGTTATATGATAGTGTTTGCAGACCCACTTCGTTAACGGTGAATTGAATCCCTGCGCCTCCGGCTTTCGACACTGTTATAGCGAGACAAAATAATCCGGTTAAAATATGTTTTAGTCTGCCTTTATAAATCTGGATTTTAATATGGGTAGCCTTTATCATGAACGGTTCTTTTGCAATATAAAATTTACGAAAATTAAGTGTCAAAAACAACAACGGACCCACAACGATGTATTTATTATTTGATCCGCGTATCCAGATCTGATTTCCTGAAAGGTGAATAAATGTAAATTGCTCTGATCCTGCCCAACCATCCGTTTCAACAGCGAATGTACGAAACTTCAGTTTGAACAAATCGGAAGAAGACGAGCGGATTTTCCAACCGATATTCTTATCTTAGTTTACAAACGATCTGATATGAAATATTTTATTCCTGTTTGCCTTTTTATTTTTCTTGCTTATACAACTGCATATGCACAGGAAAAAATAACCATCGAACAGCATAAACACGGAATCATTCAAAGCTTTTTTGGTCCGGGCGATGATGAGTTTGTTTGCTACAACCGGGTTCACCGGAATTTTTTCAGCGGGATTTTTATTCTTGTTGCGGCGCTGGGAGTGGTTATTTACGGACGTTACCGGATCAAACGATCCATGTCGGAACAACTCCAGGCAAAAAATATAATCATTGAAGAAAAAAACAAAGACATCACCGACAGTATTCAGTATGCAAAACGGATTCAAAGAGTATTAATGGCTCCTGATGCGTACCTGGCAAAACATGTTCCTGATCACTTTGTTCTGTATAAACCTAAAGACATAGTGAGCGGGGATTTTTACTGGGCAACACATGCCGACAATAAATTTTATTTATGCACTGCAGATTGCACAGGACATGGGGTTCCGGGAGCTTTTATGAGTTTACTGAGTATCTCCATTCTGAATGATGTGGTGGTAAAGAAAAAAATAATGCGCCCGGACCTGATCCTCAACCAGGCAAGAGAAGACATTATTAAAATGCTGAATCCGGATGGATCAAAGGAAGAAGGCAAAGATGGAATGGACGCTGTTTTGTGTGCGTTTGATTTCAACAACATGAAACTGCAATGTGCGGCATCAAATAATCCGATCTGGATCATTCGAAAAAAAGAAGCTGAAGAAACAGGAACACTTATTGAAATTAAACCGGATAAATTTCCGGTAGGAATGTATATGAGTGAAATTAAACCTTTTACTAACCAGGAAGTGACGCTGGAGAAAGGCGACACCATTTATACCTTCAGCGATGGCTTTGTTGATCAGCTTGGCGGGGCAGACGGAAAAAAATTCAAGACTAACAAATTCCGTCAGCTTATGTTGTCGGTTTATAACCAATCCATGGAAGATCAGAAACGCACACTTGATTCTACGATTGAACAATGGAAAGGCAATCTGGAGCAGATCGACGATATTCTGATTGTGGGTGTGCGGATATAATCCACCTCAAAAATAAAACGTTAACCACAAAGGCCGCAAAGATAAACCGCAAAGATCACAAAGTCCTGTTTACGCCTAACGATCACCGAATATCTGCAAGTTGTCAAAATTTACATTCTCAAAGAATTAATTCAGATAAATTTGTAGTATGAAAAAGATATACCTGATTAGTTCCCTGCTTGTGAGCATGCTGACATGCTTTTCGCAAACCTACACATTCGATAAAAACCACGGCAGCCTGACATTCAGCGCAACGCACTTCAAGATTTCCCATGTAGAAGGGATTTTTAAAAACTTCAATGCCACATTGCAATCGTCCAAAGATGATTTCTCGGATGCCGTTATTGAAATGATTGCCGACGCTAAATCTATTAATACAAATGTGGATATGCGCGACAATGACCTGAAAAGCAGCAACTGGTTTGATGTGGAAAAATATCCCTCCATTATATTTAAAAGCACATCATTCAAAAAAACAAGCGGCGATAATTATAAACTCGAAGGAAACATTACCATGCATGGCGTTACAAAACCAATTGTCTTTGATGTAGTTTACAATGGAAAAGCCACGAATCCCATGAGTAAAAAAAGCATGGTTGGTTTTACCGTAACCGGAAAGTTAAACCGAAAAGATTTCGGGGTCGGCACTGAAAAATTTGAATCGGTTGTGGGCCAGGATATAGACGTAAAGGCGAATGCGGAATTTATTATTAATTAGAACCCATGGAAGCAAAAGATATACTACGCGATACCGATGTGCTGGGACAGGAAAAACCTACTAACCAGATGTCGAAAGTCAGGAAAATGAGAAGAACCTGGTTGGTTCTTTTGATACTGGCGTTGCTGGCTATTGTTGCAATTATCCTGGAGGTCGGGACCTGACTCAATGCGGAATTAATACATTCAAATTCTTGAATTCATTCTAAAAAATAATCAACTCGAGAAGTCTTAAATTTTTCTGAAAAAACCAGGCATTTAAATCTGTTTGGAAATCATCTCAAAAATATTTTTGCCATAAAGGCGCTAAGACGCAAAGGTTTTCCTAATGATTTTTCGTGCCTTAGTGGCCATCTTTTCGTTCTGCACTCGTGGGAATACCAAAATTAAAACTCTGATTACTTTTTCCCTTCCGGAACAAGCACAATATTTTTATTTGTCTCCTGGCGGATCGAAACTTTTTCTTCAACAATCAGTTTTTCTTCATACGGCTTAAATCCCGAAGCTTCTACACTTAACACATATTCTCCTACGGGAAGAATGATTACATACCTTCCTGTATTCGGATTTGCCAGGTAATTACCAAACACTTCATTCGTCTCACTGTTTGTTACCGTAATAAAAGCATCCGAAAAATTTATTTTCTTAGTTGTATCTGTTGAAGCTATTGTTCCTAATCTAAGAGCGAGCTTTTGTTCTATGTCATTAAAATCAACACGGTAAATATCCAGGTCGCCTAATCCTCCTTCACGGACAGCTGCAATATATCCATGCCTTCCATCAATTGACAACCGCAGATTCCTGTCATCTTCGGGCGTATTCACAGGATAGCCAAAATTCTTTACATTTTTCCAGGTATTCGTTGAATCAACATATGCTGCAGTGAATATATCAAAGCCGCCCATACTGCTTCTTCCGTTGGAACTGAAAAAAAGTGTTTTGCCATCAGGAGAAATATTCGGATAATCTTCTTCATCCGCAGTGTTTATTTCAGGTCCAAGATTTTGTGCAGGTCCCCAGTTTCCATTGGGTAATTTTTTTGTTACGTACAGATCCCCTCCTCCATAACCACCGGGCCTGTTGCTCACAAAATAAATGGTATTTCCATCCGGTGAAATAGATCCTGCAAATTCATGTCCGCCGGTATTGATGGCATCAGGAAGCCGTTGAGTTTTTTCAAACCGCTGCGCCTTCTCCGAATAGGAAATATTCAATGTGGCGAAATCAATATTATTGCTGTACATCATCAGCAACACATCGCCTTTACTTGAAAGACCAACAATTTCATCATCACCAATCCCTGAACTGATGGGGGTTCCGATAGGTTTGCCTTTTGTAAACTTACCATCTTTAACAACTGAAATAAAAACAACGGATGTAAAATTTCCATTCTTGAATGGCGTACCGGTTTCTTTTCTTCTGCTGTTGTAAATCAAAAAACTTTCATCGGCAGGAACGTACGGACAATAATCTGCCGAAATGGAATTTACATCCTTACCTAAGTTCGTGAAAGTAACATTCAATGGATATTTGACCAGCTCTTTTGCGTTGTAGGAATACTGAATGTATTTATCTACCCTGCTTTTATTTTGTGCGCTGCCCTTTCCTGATGTTTTAAACTTTGTATATGCTTTAATCGCATCATCAAAACGGTAAGCAACGTGGTAAGCGCGACCCAAATCAAATAACACATCCGGATCAGCGTCTTCAGATCGTGATGCAATCTCAAGATAAGGAACAGCTTTTGCTTTGCTGATGTTAGTCATCAGGTAACAGTAACCAATCCGGTAATTGTATTTTTCATTCTTAGGATCCGATTTTAAAAGTTGCTGGTATTCTTTTAATGCCTCTGTATAATTTGTGTATTTGAACAAATCATTTGCACTGGAAGGAGTTGCAGCTGAAGGCTTATTTTGCGCTTCAATGCTGAATGCCCAGAGAAAAATTGCGAGGCTGAATAAAATTTGTTTTGAATTCAACATCCATTTAGATTAATGAATAAATATAATAGAATTTTTATTTACAAAAACATTTAATGGTGAGGATAAATTCTGATTGGGATGCCTAAGGTCCTCACCCAGTCTGCCTGCAGGCTGGTTATATTTCCCCTCTCCTTTTTTGGAGAGGGGTGGACCGCTTTTCGCGGGACGGGGTGAGGACATTAGGCATTCGCCTTCTCCGCCCCGGGATAAATTTCCTGGAACGATTTGGACGAAGACGAATCAACACGCTGAAAAATAAGATTCCTGTTCAATTGGGAAATATCCGAGATCCCTGCTGCTGCGATCAGCTCATTAAATACTTGCATGGTTTCCTTATGGAAATTTGCTGTGCGTTGAAATTTATCTTCTACCACAAGTCCTTTCATAAATTCAGGTTTGTGTGAAGTAACGCCCGTTGGACAGGTATTGGTATCGCATTTTAATGCCTGGATGCAACCAATGGAAAAAAGCATTCCGCGTGCGCTGTTGCACAGATCCGCACCAATGGAAAGCATTTTCACTATATCAAAAGCAGAAATTACTTTTCCGCTGGCAATTACCCGGATATCCTTTTTGAGATTGAAGGAGCGCAAGCTATCTACAACAAACACCAGGGCGTCTTCCAATGGCATACCTACAGAATTTGAAAACTCAAGTGGTGCCGCACCTGTTCCTCCTTCGCCTCCATCCACAGTTATAAAATCAGGTTTAATGCCAGTTGAAATCATGGCTTTGCAGATGTCCGTAAATTCATTTCTGTTACCGATGCATAATTTAAAACCGATTGGCTTTCCTTTGCTCAGCGTTCTCAGTCTTTGCACAAATTGCAAAAGTGTTGTTGCATCATGAAATGCCTTGTGCGACGGAGGTGAAAGCACAGTTGTAAACGGTTCCACTCCTCTGATCTTTGCAATCTCAGGCGTATTCTTCGCAGCAGGCAAAACGCCGCCATGACCAGGTTTAGCACCTTGTGAAAGCTTGATCTCAATCATTTTTACATGCGGGTATCCGGCAGATTCAGTAAATTTTTCATCACTGAAATTTCCATCTGTTGTCCTGCAACCAAAATAACCCGTTCCAACCTGGTATACCAGGTCGCCGCCACCTTCGAGGTGATAAGGTGATACGCCACCTTCTCCTGTGTTGTGATAAAAATTTCCAAGCTTCGCTCCCTTGTTTAAAGCCAGCACTGCATTTTTACTCAGCGCTCCGTAGCTCATCGCGCTTACATTTAACAGCGACGCACTGTATGCCTGTTTACAATCCGGACCTCCTATGGTTACCCTGAATTGTTCATGCTTTACCAATGCAGGATAAATGGAATGCGGCATCCATTCATAATTTTCTTCGTACACATTTAATTCGGTTCCGAACGGGTGTGTTTGCTTTTGCAATTTAGCGCGGCTATATACCAATGCTCTTTGCAGACGATTAAAAGGAGTTCCGCTTGTATCTGTCTCCACAAAATACTGCCTGATCTCCGGGCCCAATGACTCCAGCAGAAAACGCATCCGTCCGATCAGCGGGAAGTTGCGCCGGATGGAGTGGTGCGACTGAAGCATGTCATATACGCCAAGAATGATCAGCGGCAATACAATAACAAATAACCAGAGTATACCCGGTGTTAGGAATGACAAAGCAATTATCACGGCTGACAAAGCAAAACTGCTGACGATAAAAATAGTTCTCATATAGATTTCATTTATTCTAAATGTCTGAAAAGATCAGGAGTTTACAACGATCTGCGACTTTTAATTTTGCTCTGATTTTCAACAAGGTAAATTACACGATTTAAGCTAAATTTATAGAGATCAATAAACCTAGCGTGTGAGGAAAAAATTACTGACCCTTTTTCTGTTTATTTGTTTAAACCAACTAAACGCACAAATTATAAGCACCATTGCAGGCACCGGCGTTAATGGTTTTAACGGAGATGGAATTGCTGCAACTACAGCTAAGATCGGGCTGCCGGTAGGTATAAAAGTTGATGTCGCAGGAAATGTTTTTTTTGTTGACCAGGTAAATTACAGAGTACGCAGAGTGGATGCTGTTACCGGACTTATTTCAACTGTCGCAGGAAGCGGATCCAGCACATTTTCCGGTGACGGAGGCCCTGCTACTTCAGCGGGATTCGTTAATGTCTTTACCATTGCGCTGGATGCCGCAGGAAATATTTACATCGCAGATCCGTACGCGCAGCGCATTAGAAAAGTTACTGCCTCTACAGGTATTATAAACACCATTGCAGGAACAGGTTTATCCGGCTATTCGGGTGATGGGATTCCTGCAACAACTGCAAAACTTTATAATCCAACTGATGTAGCTGTTGATGCTGCAGGCAATGTATACATTGCTGATCTGTTCAATAGCCGGGTCCGGAAAGTTGATGCCGTAACAGGTATCATTACAACTGTTGCCGGAAACGGAACTGGCGGTTATTCGGGTGATGGCGGAGCTGCCACTTCTGCAGAAATAAATGATGCGGAATATATTGCAATTGATTGTCAGGATAACTTATACATTTCAGATTCCAATAACGAGCGGATCCGCAAAGTAGCAGCTGGTACCGGAATTATTACGACCATTGCCGGGATTGGAATTAATGGTTTTTCAGGAGACGGCGGCCCTGCTACTTCTGCTGAGATCAGCACTGCAACGGGAATTGCAATAGATCCTTCTGGCAATGTTTTCTTTGATGATTTTCTGAATCAACGCATTCGTAAAATTGCTGCAGGAACCGGGATCATTACAACTATTGCAGGTGACGGCACATCTGCTTACCTGGGTGACGGAGGTCCTGCTACATCAGCAGAAATCAATTACGGTGCAGCTATTGCGTTTGATACCAAAGGGAATTTATATCTCTCCGATGAAGACAACAACCGGATCCGTAAGATCACAAATGCCGGTTCCGGAAATGGAGCTGTAGTTGTTAACGTAACACCTTCTTCACCTTCCATCTGCAAAGGAGCAACTGTCAATTTCACAGCAAGCGGCGGAACAACTTATTTATGGTCGCCTTCAAACGGAAGCCTGAGCTGCACGACCTGCGCAAACCCAACTGCCACACCTGATTCAACAACAACATATACAATCAAAGGTGCGGCCTGCTTAAAAGATACCGGAACGCAAACTGTAACCGTTGTTGTGAATAAAACACCTGTTCCTTCCATTGCCGGAACAAGTACAACCTGCAGCGGCGCAGCTATTTCGCTTACAGCTTCGGGGGCATCCGCAACAGGAACATACGCATGGAGCACAGGTGCTTCATCCGCAACGATCAGTGTTACCCCTCCGCTTGGCACAACGACTTACACCGTTACAGTTACCAATGGAACTTGTCCATCTGCCACAGCAACAAAATCAGTTACAGTTGGTCCGGGTATAACTGCAGGCGCAAGTGTAAGTACTGCAATATCATGTAACGGAGGAAACGGCACCGTTACTGCAACAACAAGCGGTGGCTCCGCGAATTATTCTTATTCCTGGAGTAATGGATCATCCTCTGTTACAAATGCATTATCGTCGCCAATAAATTTACCTGCAGGAAATTACACTGTTGTCATTACTGATGCGGGAGGCTGCACGAATTCTTCAACTGTTATATTGACTGATCCTCCTGCCATAGCAGTTCCTACAATAATCCCTGTTAATGCGTCTTGCGGAAATAGTAATGGAAGCGCAACAGCAAGCAGCACGGGTGGTACAGGCACACTGACTTATACCTGGAACACCCTTGCATCAGGCGCAACAGTTTCGGGACTTGCAGCCGGAACATATACGGTTACCGTAAAAGATGCCAATGCTTGTGCAGTCACCAATACTGTGGCAATCAGCTCAACAAGCGGGACTACTGCAACGGCGGCAGTTACAGCTGCAATCAATTGTAACGGACAAACCGGAAGTGTGACTGCAACTGCATCCAGCAGCTCTTCCCCTTACACCTATAGCTGGAACAGCGGACAAAGTTCCATCACGTCTTCACTTAGCAATGCCATCACCTCCTTAGCTCCAAATACTTACATTGTAACAATCACCGATGCGAATGGCTGCAGCGGTACGTCCAGTGTTGCTTTAACACAACCGACTGCTATCAGTATTTCTTCTGTTGTGCCAACTAACTCAAACTGCGGCGGCAATACGGGATCCGCAATAGCAACAGCAGCTGGTGGTACAGGAACATTAACGTATACGTGGAGTAATTTAGCCAGCGGACAAACAAATAGTAATCTTTCAGCAAATACGTATACGCTGACGGTTACAGATGCCAATTCCTGCAGTACTTCGCAAACGGTTACTATAAATAATAACGGCGCACCTACTGTTAATTCAATTACTCCGGCTGATGAATTATGCAACGGAGGATCAACAGGAACCGCTGCAGTCAGTGCCAGCGGCGGAACGGGAGCACTCACGTACAACTGGTCTCCTTCTGGCGGATCAGCGGCAACAGCTTCGGGTTTAACAGCCGGAATATATACCGTGACGGTGAAAGATGCGAATGCCTGCCAGGTAGTAAGCACGGTTACTATAACAGAACCGGGTGTTGTTTCTATTACAACCATAAACCCGACAAATGCCAAATGCAGTCTGTCAAACGGAAGCGCGGTTGCCACTGCTACAGGCGGAACAGGGAGTTTGACATATAGCTGGAGTAATTTGGTTTCGGGTTCAACAGCTTCTGGTTTATCAGCTGCAACGTATACGTTAACCGTTACGGATGCAAATGGATGTGTTAAATCGCAAACGGTTACTATTACTAATTCTGCCGGCCCAACGATCAGCAGTTTAACATCAACAGGTGTTTTATGTAACGGAGGCAGCACAGGTTCTGCAACGTTGAATATTTCGGGAGGAACTTCACCTTATACATACAGCTGGTCAACAGGTGCTTCGTCAATTACAAGTGCTGCTCAATCCACAATCAGTAATCAACAATCGTCAATCTATACTGTAACCGTATCGGATGCAAATGCCTGTCAGCAAACAAGTACAGTACTTATTACAGAACCTCCAGCATTGGCAATAAACAGTATCAACAGCACCAACACAAGCTGCAATGCTAATAATGGAACAGCAGTTGCTTCTGCTTCGGGCGGAACAGGTTCATTAACTTATTCCTGGAGCAATTTATTATCCGGCCCCACAGCTTCTGGTCTGCCAGCAGGAAATTATGTCTTAACCGTGACGGATGCGAACGGATGCTCCAGCACAAGTACAACAGCAATCAATTCCAGCAATGGCCCGACTGCTGCGGCTTCTGTTACAACACAAATAAAATGCAAAGGACAAACAGGCTCCGTAACGGCAACTGCTTCAAACGGAACAACTCCTTATACTTATAGCTGGTCCGCCGGAGTTTCAGGTTCCGGGTTCCAGGTTTCAGGTTTAGCAGGAACATATACTGTCACGATTACAGATGCGAATGGCTGTACTTCAACATCTACAACTTCATTGAGCGAACCTGCCGCAATAGTAATCACGACTACTAAAACAGATGCAGCGTGCGGAACAGACAATGGAAAAATTATTATCAGTGTCACAGGAGGTACAGGGCTTTATACTTACACGTGGAGTACCGGAGCGACGCAATCTGCAATCAGCAATCTTAAACCCGGAACCTATTCACTCACCGTAACCGATGCAAATGCATGCACACAAATTATTTCGGATAGTATACTGAATAATCCTGGTCCGGTTGCGAGCATTGCTTCTGCACAGACAAGCATTACCGATGGAAGTTCCACTTTACTGATCGGCGGATCTTCAGGCAGCGGGGCAACATACAGCTGGACTCCTTCTTCCTCCTTAAACTGCAGCAATTGTGCAAATCCATTGGCTAGTCCGGGCACAACAACAACCTATACGCTTTATGTAAAGGACAGCAATAATTGCGTTGACTCTGCAGACATTACCATTACAGTGAAGCAAGCCTGTGCTGATGACAAGGATATTTTCATTGCCAATATTTTTTCACCGAACAGCGATGGAAAAAATGATGTGTTAAATGTGGAAGGAAATGGAATTACAAACCTCTACTGGGCTATTTACGATCGCTGGGGAAACCTGCTGTTTGAAACAACCGACCAGGCGCAGGGCTGGGACGGAACCAAAAATGGAAGTGCGATGGAGACCGGCACATATGTTTATTATCTGAAAGCGGTTTGCATAAAAAATAATGCGGAGATCAAACTGAAAGGCAATGTGAGTATTGTGAAATAAATACTCCGCATCCATCACCCTCTCCACTTCTCCCTCATCACTTCAGCAAACGTTTTTTTGCGGATCTGGGCATCTATCCAGGCGAGAAAATCGAAGGTGAGAAGTGAAACTTTTTCAATGGGATCTTTGGAGAGTTCTTCAATCGTAATTTTTAATTCTTCGAATGCTGCACGGGTTTCTTTTTCTGATTTCTTTTTTGCAATTTTTTTGCGGATGAAATCAATGATCGCTGATTCTATTTTTGATTCCCTGTTATTGCTGATGAGATAACGCTGTGTTGATTTTACAAAACGTTCAAGGTCGTTGTCGTCGTCTTTTTCGTAGTGGACTATAAAGCTTAATAAGCGTGCAGACATGTGGTAGTCCTCTTGTCCGGCGGAACTAAACGTGCTTAAAATTTTATTGATCCACTGCAGTGAGCGCTTATAATCACCCAAGCCAAAATAAATAGTGGCAAAACTCAGGTAGACCGAAAAGCGTGTCCCTTTATTTATGTTTTCAAAATGTTTGTCGAATGTTTTTTGAATGGACTCACAGAATTCAGCGCCCCTTTCAAATTCACCTGAATGCATGAAGTAATGCAAAATAGAATTACAGCAGAAAAGCAAACCGTACATGCTGTTATTATTCCTGTTATACAAAGGATCGTTTACCATGCCCACTACTTTCGGAGCGACCAGCGCAAGCTCCTTTTCGTTGTGTGTATAAATGCAACTGAGGATAAAAACATTCAGTGCAGAAGTATAAGGCCTTGTTTCCTCTGCAATCTGATGAGGGTTTTCCTCCATTAACGTGACTAGCTTTTTCGCAGATACGTAACATTGTTTCCAGTCGCCCTGCACAACATAGTACGCTGTAAAAATAGAATGATACATTGAACGTTCGCGGTACGAATCAGGTTCTGTTTTTAAAATTGGGTTTTGAATGATTTTATGTAAATGAGAAATATTTTTTCCCCACCTGCTCAATCCTCCTAAGCGGGAAGGTTTCAGGATCTGGTGGTGCAGAGAGCGAAGTTCTGCGATGCGCAAAATTTTCTTTGCGTTGGCAATACTGTCGAGGAATATCTGATCATGTTCCGCCTCCATTTTTTCCTGGGAAATGATCTCGCCCATGTTTCGTTCCTCCCAATACAAAATAACAGCGAGTTGAAAATTCTTTTCATACTTCATCGCCAGCTCTTTTGCTTTTTTGCATTGCTTCAGACAAAGTTTCAGTAAGCGCCTTCTGTACAACAGTTCTATTTCCGTTACCATTGCCCATAACTGTGCATCCACACTTCTTCCGGCGTGATAGATCCGTAAACTTTCCAGGATCAGTTCACCCAGGTATTTTTTCTGGTTGGAAAGTTGCTGAGGCTGATCCAGCTTTAATTTTTCGAGAACCTTTGTTTCGTTGTATTCTTTTTGCGCTTCAATTATATCAAACAGGCGCACATAGATGGTATCTGATTTCACGTTGCCCATCAAAGCAAATGCTTTAAAGTATCTTTTCTCAGACATCGAGAGCGATTGGATCAACGTAAAAACATCATCTGAAGCTTTTCCTGACATCGTAAGTTATAATTTGAAAAAATGACTAAAATATGAGCAAAAATGGCAAATTAAGGCATATCGCTGTTGAGTCAACCTGCTTCTTGCATCGTAAATATAAGGAAAATTGGTTTGATCTGAACCCTCTATTAGCCTAACTATACACAAAATTAATAACCCCGCATCCCCCATGAGAGTTGTTGTTTTATTCATCCCGCTTTTCCTTTTGCAGCTAAAAGGATTTTCACAACTGACTTCTTTTCCAAAAGCAAATTCGCACCAGGAGATGCGTGGAAACGGAATGATGTTTACTCCCAACAAAGGACAAATTGTTGATGCCGGAAAAAATCTGCGGCCTGATGTATTATTTAAAGCACAGGGAGCCGGTAACAATATTTACCTGCGCAAAACCGGACTCAGTTATGTTATGAGCAATATTGCTGCTGTCACGCAAGAGGTAGATCAGCAGGTAGAAGCGATGGAGAAAAAAGGATTATTGGATGAGCCTGGCGAAAAGAAAATGAGAGATGAACTCCTGGAAAAACGTGAATTAAAACTTCAGCGCATTGATGTTGATTTTCTTAACGCAAACACTTCTTCTCCTGTCATAGAAACAAATAACCAGGTTGAAGGCTATACGAATTATTACTATCCACACTGTCCGCAGGGAATTACCTATGTATATTCCTATAATGAAGTTGTACAAAAAAATATTTACAAAAATATTGATGTAAAATATTATGGCGGAAAAGAAAAAGGTTTGAAGTACGATATCGTTGTGAATCCCGGCGGAAACCCATCCGATATAAAACTAAAATATTCAGGCGCAGAAAATCTTGAGATCCTTCACAACAGACTATATATAAAAACCAGTCTGGGTGAAATTGAAGAAGTGATGCCAAAAGTGTATCAGAATGCAAACGGAGAAATTGTTGATGTAAAAACGGAGTATGTCCTCACCCATCCCCTCTCCAAAGGAGAGGGCCCGAAAAGTACAGGCATTATCTCTTTTAAACTCGGTTCATACAATCCTGAACTTCCACTAATTATTGACCCTTGGGTAACTTATTACGGTGGGTCGGATAAAGAATTATCATCTTCCATCACCATCGACAAAGCGGGAGATATTATCATGTCGGGTGAAGCAAAATCTGCAGACCTTCCTGTAAGTGCTGGTGTGTTTCAGACAACTTTCGGTGGTGGTTATTCCGACGGCGCAGTTATAAAATTCAATGCAGCAGGTTCAAGAATATTTGCCACCTATTATGGAGGGACTCAGCGGGATCTTCCCAATGGAATTTGCAGCGACAGCAACAATAACATATTCATAACAGGTTTCTCTACTTCAACTGATCTTCCAACAAAAGATGCCGGCGGAGGTGCGTATTACCAGTCAACAATTATCAATGGCGCAGGAGGAATATTTATTGCCAAATTCACTTCAACGGGATTATTAACCTGGTCGACTTACTACGGACTGGGCGCAGATGCAGGAGGATTTGATGTGTGTGTTGATAAATCCGACAATGTTATTTTTACAGGATTTACCGTGGATCCTGCGTTCCCTGTGAAGTCTGGCGCATATCAACCTACGACAATCGGATTTGTAAATGCTTTTGTTGTGAAGATGGATAACAATGCTGTTGTACAATGGGCAACATTATACGGTGGAGGAACCGAAAATGCATATGGCATAACCGCTGATCCCGCAGGAGATATTATTTTTTGCGGAAGCACTGCGTCATCTAATTTTCCTATCGTTGCTGCATATCAGTCTACCTTGGGCGATCCTACACAGGATGGATTTATTGCTAAACTGAATGGCTCAACAGGATATCCTATCTGGTCTACATTTTATGGCGGCAATGATTGGGACCAGTGTATGGCACTTGTTGCAGATGCTTCGGGAAATATTTATGTAGGAGGAGAAACGCGCTCATCGAATAAAATTGCAACGGCAGGTTCATTTCAGCCTGCTATGAAAACGACTTATGCCTGGGAAGCATTTGTTGTAAAATTCAATAGCACCGGTGCTCGTCAGTGGGCAACGTATTTGGGTGGATCGAGTGCAGAAGAATTTTCGGGTATAACAATGGATCCGAATAATAATATTGTAACAGTGGGTGATACGTATTCAAAAGATTTTCCGGTAACATCCTGTGCGTTTCAAAAAACATTTGCAGGAAGTGAAGATCAGTTCGTCACTTCATTTGATCCTACAGGTAAAATACTTTGTTCTGGTTATCTGGGCATTGGTGATTCCGCCAGTCCGAATAATGAAACAGGAGATCCGGGCGGATATGGCGGATCAGTTGCGGTGAACGGTTGTTACATCTATCTCGCAGCAAGTTCTTCATCGACTTATCCAGTGACTGCAGGTGCATACCAAACGGTTGATGGCGGCGGCTATGATTTTGTGCTTGCTCAACTTTATTTAAGTACTTGCGGAGGAGTTACAAGCACACTTGATTTCAGCGGCAGCCAGACAACATTCTGCAAAGGGCAATCCGTTGATTACACATCAACTTATACATCCTGCGCCAGCACTGCAGGAACCACTTATGCATGGACTTTCCAGGGAGGAACACCTTCCACATCAACAGCACAAAATCCAACAGGTATTTTATACAGCACGCCCGGAGCGTATGATGTAAAATTATATATACAAACTCCATGCGGACAGGATTCATTGGTAAAAAAAGCTTACATCAACGTAAACGCTTGTACCGGTTGCGTTTTAACAACACAGGCAACTTTATCAAGTAACGTAAGTTGTAATGGGGGAAGTGACGGCAGTGCAAATATTACAATCGGCAATGGCTCGGGAGGAACATATACCTACAGCTGGAGTTCGTCAGCATCCGGCACTACAAGCGGAAGCGGCACAACAACCTCATCCACATTGGCACTCACAGGCCTCACCGCCGATACGTATACCGTAACTGTTCTTGACGGAACCTGTACTTCAACATCCGTCATTACGCTTACACAACCTCCTGCCATCAAAATAAAACCTGTATCATTTACAAGCGCAACCTGCGGAAGCAGCAACGGAAGTGCTGTAGCATCTGCGACAGGTGGAAGCGGTGCATTGACTTATTCCTGGAGCAATGGTGCAACGTCCCAAACAATAAACGGATTAGCACCGGGCACCTATACAGTAAGTGTTTCAGATGCGACAGGCTGCGGATCAGGAACACCAATCAAATTTGCTGATCCTTCACTCGAAGGAACAGCAGCATACAACCAGACTCCTCCATCCTGGTCCATTTGCCAGGGCTCACCGGACATTTATCCGCAAGGCACGGGTGCTCCGGCTGCATCTAATGGAAGTACCTATGTGTGCATCGCACAGGATTGCTATGCTCCGGGTATGTGGGGTGGCTTCAATGAAAGCTTCGATCAAAAATTAACGACTTGCCTTACTGCAGGAAAAACATATTCATTCACTGTTGATCTGACGCAACTGCCTGTTGGTGGAGGGACAAACCCTGGCCCTTGTTATGCAGCACTGGCAATACGCGGAGGAAATAATGCCTGTGATACAACCGAACTTTTATGGCTCTCTCCAAAAATCCCGAGTATAAACTGGAAGACTTACACCGTCACGTTTACACCAACAAGCGACTGGTGCTACTTAACATTTGCTCCCGGAAATTACGGTTACTGCGCAGGTGTAAATGCAATTGGTGTTGATAATCTTTCAGAGATAACCATCAGCGGAGCGGTTACACAAACAGTAACCATTGATTCCACATCATCAGTAACAGCCGCCGTAACATCATTGCCTACAGCTTGTTCAGCAAATAACGGAAGCGTATCTGTGACAGTGAATGGCGGCAGTTCACCTTATACCTATGCATGGTCAACCACTGGAGCAACAGGACAAACTGCGAGCAATCTCGCACAGGGAAATTATACGGTAACAGTAAAAGATTCAAAAGGATGTTCATCTACTTCAACTGCAGCGGTCAGTAGCACGGGATCTATTACAATCAGTTCTTCGGTTGCATCCGCAATCACTTGCAACGGAGGAACAGGAAGCGTAACTACAACAACAGCAAGCGGAACTTCTCCGTATACCTACAGCTGGTCAACAGGAAGCACCGCAATAACAACAAGCACCCAATCTGTAATCAGCAATGTGCTATCCGCTGATTACACAGTAACCGTTACAGATAAAAATGGATGCACGAATTCAAGCACTATACTTTTAACAGAACCACCTGCGATCAATCCTGTAACATTCACCACAACAAATTCGGATTGCGCTGCCAGCAATGGAACTGCAATTGCAACATGCAGCGGTGGTACCGGAACATTAACGTACAGTTGGTCCACCTCAGGCGGATCAGGTTCAACAGCTTCAGGTTTGGCAACTGGTATTTATACTTTGACTGTTACCGATGCAAACAACTGCAGCAAAACAGCAACCACCAGCATTGGAAACAAAGGAGGATTTTCTTCTGCCTTGTCAGTATCATCCACAATTAATTGCAACGGACAAACAGGAAGTGTAACTGCAACAGCAAGCAGCGGAACAGCTCCTTACACATATAGCTGGTCAGCCACGGGCGGATCAGGTTCACAGATTTCTGGTTTAGCAGGAACATATATTGTTACAGTCACCGACGCAAGCGGATGTACTTCAACTTCATCAACAGTTCTAACCCAACCGGCACCACTCTCTGTCACTGCAGCAGGACAACCTGCGTCTTGTGGGGGGACAAATGGAATAGCCTCTGCAGTGGCCGGCGGGGGAACTGTTGTTTATACATATAGCTGGAGTAACAGCGCCAGTGGACAAACTGCAAACGGACTTGCAGCAGCAGATTACACAGTGTCTGTAACTGACAGTAAAGGTTGTTCAGTCACTACTTCAGTTACAATTTCGATTGGCAATCCTCCGGTGGCAACTATTTCATCTGCTCAAACATCCATTGACCAGGGCAGTTCAACAATTCTGATTGGCTCGGGCGGCGACACCTATTCATGGACACCTGCTTCATCACTGAGTTGCAGCAATTGTGTAACGCCCACTGCAAACCCTGTGACTACAACAACCTATACACTTTATGTAAAAGACAGCGGAGGATGCATTGATTCTACTGACATAACCATTACCGTAAAAAAACC
>Ga0206957_1056_pt1 | contig 30818 bp, 28 predicted proteins | sample Alteio_BWOrgHeat_32_FD_152975 | JGI IMG/M metagenome (GOLD analysis project Ga0206957, IMG submission 152975) | Enriched cells from forest soil in Barre Woods Harvard Forest LTER site, Petersham, Massachusetts, United States -... | ecosystem: Environmental > Terrestrial > Soil > Temperate forest >...
CGCCCAGCCAGCGGTGGTTGATGTAATATTGGCCGCAGCGTTTTGCTTCTTCCGCGATTATATCAGACGCCTGGTGCTTGGTGCCCACGAATAAAATCCGTCCGTTTTTCGCCGCGACGTCATGCACGGCTTTCAGCCCCTGATATAGCATCGGCACGGTGATCTGCAGGTTGATGATGTGGACGTTATTGCGGACGCCGTAGATGAACGGGGCCATTTTCGGGTTCCAGCGCAGCGTCTTGTGGCCGAAATGGACTCCGGCATCCAATAGTTCGCGCATGGAAAACTGCGGTAATGCAGACATTTTAATCTCCTTTATAGTTATGCCTCCCAGGGGAATTATTGCCGGTAAAGGCAACACCAAAAGGTTTTCCCGAGGTGTGAATTTAGTTAGAGCGCAGGCTTATAGCCCCGCTCAAGGGAAATTGCAAGCTATTTTCTGCTATCTTGTTTGGATAGCCGGGGGCTGAGTGGGGGTAACCGGCTGCGGCGCCGGCGCCGGCAGGTCATTCGGATTCGGAATGGCATCTAAACCGGTTGGCGCTAAAGGCAAAGTGATATTTACCGGAGCATCATATTTATTGTCAGACCCGGTCGCCGAATCAACTCCCCAGCCGATAAGCCCGAAAGCGCCGCCGATTATATCAGCATACGTAGCGCCGGCAACCCCGGAATGGTTAAGGTAAGTGGCGGTTTGATAGCCAGGTTTAGAGCATTCGATTTTTATATCACTTTTGCTCTTTTTAATGTTAACGCCGCCCGGAGTCTGCGCTATGCTCGCAATGCTGGCACCGTTTCTGATCACGACACAATAGGCGCCCGGCGGATTGGTATTGATGACGATCTGCTGCGACTTACCATCGAATATCATGGCGCAGCCGCAAATGGAAAGAACGGAAATGAGAGTCAAAAACCTGTATATACCTTTCATAAGCACCATAAATTTTTTATAAATGTCGTTTCACCAATAGTCTGCCAATTCTAAAAGTCAAGCGGGGGTCGTTTCGCGGTGATGACAACTCAAATCAAACCTGCTAATGTTTAGTGTATGAATTTCACATTCGTCTTGGTCATAGTCTTCATGTTGGCGACGCTGGCGGTTTTGCTGGCGGGCGTGATATTGATGATGAGAGGCGGGAAATTAAATCAAAAATATAGCAACAAACTTATGGTGGCTCGCGTAGCACTGCAGGGTATGGCGCTGGCCGCTTTGGCGCTCGGATATTTCCTCTATAAGAAATGAAAGTCCTGGTCGCGGTAAAAAGAGTAGTTGATTTCAACGTCAAAGTGCGGGTGAAGGCGGATGGCACGGGCGTGGAAACCGCGAACGTTAAATTTTCGATGAACCCGTTCGACGAAATTGCGGTGGAAGAAGCGGTGAAGCTGAAGGAAGCTGGGGTTGCGAAAGAGGTAGTCGCCGTCTCTATCGGCCCGGCGAAGGCCGAAGAAGTTTTACGTACGGCGCTGGCAATCGGCGCGGATCGGGCGATTCTGGTTACCACTGATGAGGAAATCCAGCCGCTCGGCGTCGCGAAATTACTCAAAAAAATCGCCGAGGAAGAAAAGCCGGATTTGATAATCCTCGGCAAACAGGCCATCGACGACGATTCCAACCAGACCGGCCAGATGCTGGCAGCAATGCTGAATTGGGGTCAGGGTACGTTTGCATTTAAAATGAAAATCGCCGATGGAAAAGCCGAGGTAACCCGCGAAATCGACGGCGGACTTTCCACTGTTTCGCTGAAACTTCCGGCGGTAGTGACGGCGGATTTGCGCCTGAACCAACCGCGCTATGCCTCGCTGCCAAACATCATGAAAGCGCGCTCCAAACCGCTGGCGAAAAAAACTCTCGCCGAAATGGGCGTTGATACCAAGCCACGGTTGCAAATAATAAAAGTTGAAGAGCCGAAAAAACGCAAAGGCGGCCGAAAAGTGGCAGATGCGGGGGAGTTGGTACGGTTGCTGAAAGATGAGGCGAAGGTTTTGTGAAACTTGTTAAGGCATTAAATAGAGCCGTCATTCCCGCGCAGGCGGGAATCTTTCTGACAGCATATGCAGAACCAGAGATCCCCGCCTGCGCGGGGACGACGGATAGGGGGATCGGATGACCAAAATCCTCATCATCGCCGAGCATGAAAACAATATCCTGAAACCTGCGACGCGCAGCGTGGTTTCCGCTGCTAAGGAAATCGGCGGGGAGATTGATGTTTTAGTCGCCGGAGAAAATTGCGGTGCGGTGGCGGATGCTGCAGCAAAGTTGGAAGGCATTAAAAAAATTCTCACCTGCGACAGCGCGGTATATAAAAATTACCTGGCGGAAAATATGGCAGCGCTGGTGGTTTCCATTGCCAAAAATTACTCCCATGTCCTAGCTCCCGCATCGACTTTCGGAAAAGATTTTATGCCGAGAGTTGCGGCAATGCTCGATGTTGCCCAGGTTTCCGATGTGATTTCGGTGGTTTCGCCGGATACATTCGTCCGCCCCATCTATGCCGGGAATGCCATGTCTACCGTAAAATCCTCGGATAAAATAATCGTCGCCACCGTTCGTCCATCATCCTTCACCAAATGCGGGGAAACCGGAAACGCAACCATAGAAAAAATCCCAGCCGCAGCCGATTCCGGGCTATCAATATTTACAAAAAAAGACGAGACGAAATCCGAACGGCCGGAGCTTACCGCCGCGCGCATCGTGATTTCCGGTGGACGCGGTCTGGGCAGTGCGGAGAATTTCAAGAAGCTGGAAAAAATTGCGGATAAATTAGGCGCTGCGATCGGCGCATCCCGGGCCGCCGTCGATGCCGGTTTCGTCCCGAACGATTATCAGGTCGGCCAGACCGGCAAGATCGTGGCGCCTGATTTATATATCGCTATCGGCATTTCCGGGGCGATCCAGCATCTGGCGGGAATGAAGGATAGCAAGGTGATCGTGGCAATAAACAAAGACGAAGCCGCGCCGATTTTCGAGATTGCGGATTACGGTCTGGTCGGCGATTTGTTCCAGATATTGCCGGAACTCGAAAAAGCTCTCGGTATATAAAATGCTCGGGGCATTCGCTAGAAATTTCCGAAAAATGATTCTTTTTAAGGACGAGGTGAGCCATTCCTCTTCCAGTTTTATGCCGTCGAATGACGGCATCCAGCCTGGGGTGGCAAACTCCCGGGAAGCGGCGAAAAACTTAGGCAAGGAATATGTCCATAGCGTGATTTTCGCCTCGAATGTGACGGCGTTGGCGGCGAAACTCGCAAAATGCGATGGGCCACTCGCTATCGCTGAATTGGAAAATTTTCAAGTCTGTTTCGCGCTGCCTGCCATAAATCTTGATTACCAAAAACTGTTCGCCGCAGCGCTGGAGGATAATATCGGCGCGGAGCATTACGCCGCCAGGCTCGATACTTTTTTCGGCGACCAGCCGGATGTGGCGGCGGGCATAATGCGCGGCCTGTTCAAATATGCTGCCTGCGATGCGCCGGTAAATTTCCAGGAGATAGTGACCTTAAAAAAAATATCGCTGGCGCTAGGGTTCAATAACGAATCGTTTAAAGAGATCCTGAAAGGCCACATGGTGCCGAAAGGCGCGGATGCATTCGAGATTCTGGCGGTTAACCGCAGGATTTCCGAGATTGATTTGAAAAAGGTTTACCGCGAGGCAGTGCAGCTTTATCACCCCGATCTAATAGGTTTTTCCATGCCGATCCCGGAAGTAGTTTCGATCGCCAATGAGCGCATCGCCACGATAAACGCGGCGTATAAGAAAATCGTTGAGGCGCGGAATTTTTAGTGAATTTGCTATTGATATAAAGATAGTATAAAAAAAATGAATGCTGTGCGCCACCATAGAACATAAAGAATCCCCAGATGCGAATACCGCCGTTCTTGGACTTGCTTTATTAAGCTGGCGCGGCGGAGATGTTCTAAAGAGAACCCTGGAAAGCTATAAGAAGGCTGATTTGTTCTCGCTGTTTGACCGGGTGCTTGTTCTATTCCAGGAAATAAACGATTCTGACCGCGAGATAGCTGAAACCTACGGGTTGGATTATATAAGCACGCTTGAAAACATTGGAATCGAGGAAGGCATCTCAATGCTGGCTAGGAATTTGGATACTAAATATATCCTGCTGCTGGAAAATGATTGTCCTTTGGTCGAGCCCCGCGAAGAGGTGGTAAGGCAATTAAATCTTGCGCGCCGGCGTTTAGCTGCGGGCGAAGTGGATGTATATCGTTTGCGGCATCGCTGGCAGCCGGGAGAAAAATTCACCGCCGCAAAGAAATATAAACGCTATCATTCCTTGCCGGGCGAGGGTATCCGGTTTTTCAAGCTGTTGCTCCGTTTTTTACGGCCAAGAAAATACGAGAAGCTCATAGGCATGGCTCCTTATGTATATGAAATTCCAAACCTACCTAATTATAAAAAATATATAAAAGTACAGCCGGAAGGCGATCTGATTGTAAGTTCGGAAGTGTTGAAATGGACCAATCAATCGGTTCTATTAAAACGTAGCTTCCTTATCAATGAGGTGCTTGCCCACGCCAAAGCCAATCCTAATAAACGCACCGTTCATGGGTTTCAGGACATCGAAAAATCGGTTAACCGCAAATGGTGGAGACAAAGTAATTTCAAGATTGGAGTTAATTTAGGTCTATTCACGCATAAGCGGGATTTTTTATGATGCCGTCATTGCGAGCGCAGCGCCGGCGGAGAGTGCGATTCTTAAATAAATTTAATTTTCAGCACATGTCCATGCAAGGTTGAATCGTTTATATGTATAGTTATAGTTCAATTTTAAGAGGTCATATGAAAAAACTCATCGCTTTACTAATCGGAATCGCTTTTATCGGCGCGGCACACAATGCTAATGCCAGGGTTGCGGTCGGAGTTGACATAGGGGGTGTTGCCGTTGCACCGGCTGTAGTAGCACCACCGCCATGCCAGCAATTTCGGCAAGATGTTCTCATCGGTAACCGGATAAGAAGCTCTTATTATACCGCTTGCCTGCAACCTAACGGTGTCTGGGCACCGGTTGGTGCACCTAGCTATGTTGCCCCGGCTTATGGCGGAACATATGGCTATGTGCAGCCGGCCATAATATCCGGCGCAGTGGTAATAGGCCGCCCGGGCTGGTATCATGGGCGTTTCTGGGACGGCCATGACTGGCGGCGTTAGGTTTCCTAAGATTGGCTTCGAGTGGCATGCCACTCGAAGCCAAAACATAGGGTGTGGAAGTGGTTTAGCTAAAAAGTATTGATCGTAAAAGAGAGTGTGAATGCCGATGTAACAGTGATTCCCTGAAGTTACCCCTAAAAGTATTTGCTGCTTTGATTTTTTTAGTAGCAACTATTCCCCGATTTCCTCTTGTAGTTTTAGCCATTCACCTTCGGCGCTTTCCAGTTCTTTGACCGTCAGCGCATAGGAGATGTTCAAATCTTTCAGCTGCCCGCCGCCTTTTTTCTGCGATGCGGTTGCGATTTCATTTTCCATTGCGTCGCGCTGTCGGGTTAATTCCACAACTTTTTGCTCCAATTTCTTCGCTTCTTTTTCAAGTTTGGAGAGCTTGCTCCCGGTTTTATTATCGGAGTCTTTTTTACCATCTTTTTTATCACGTGCATTTTCCCTGGCCTCGGAACGTTCCTTCCGGCGCTGCCGGACGATCAGGTTGCGGTAAGCTTCCAGATCATCCTCATAAGGCGTACAGCCGCCATCCGCCACTAGCCACAGCCTATCGGCCACATATTCCACCAGATGCGGATCGTGGCTAACTAAAATCACTGCGCCGGTATAATTATTCAATGCCTGCATCAAAGCTTCCCTAGCGTCGATATCAAGGTGGTTGGTCGGTTCATCGAGCAGCATGATGTGCGGCGCGTCGAAGCTCATCAGGCAGAACAGCAGCCGCGCTTTTTCGCCGCCGGAAAGTTCAGCGACTTTTGTATCGGCCTTATGCTTATCGAATCCAAATTTGCCCAAAGAAGCGCGAACTTTATGTTCCGGTGTATCGCCCATCGCCTCTTTCATCAATTCATATGGCGTTTGTTTTACATCCAACTCCTCGGTTTGGTGCTGGGCGAAATAACCGACTTTTAATTTTCCCGGCCTGCCGACTTCGCCGTGTAGCGGCTCCAGGCGGCCGGATAAAAGTTTCACCAGCGTCGATTTTCCGTTGCCGTTGGCACCGAGCAGCGCAATCCGGTCATCCATATCGATGCGCAAATTCAAGTTGCGCAAAACCGGCTGGCCCTTTGTATATCCGGCTTCGACATTATCTAGAGTTATAAGCGGTGACGGCAATTCCTTAGGCTCGGGGAAAATAAAAGCGGTGACGCGGCTAGCCATCACCGCATCGACGATATCCATTTTCTCGATCATCTTCAGGCGGCTTTGCGCCTGGCGTGCCTTGCTGGCCTTGGCGCGGAAGCGATCGACGAATTTCATCATATGCTCTTTCTGCGCCATCTGCTTTTCATGGAGTGCTTGCTGATTGATCATTTTCTCGGCGCGGCGGCGCTCGAATTGATCGTAATTCCCGGTGTAGGCGACCAGTTTTTGATTTTCCAGATGCACGATATGATCCACGGTTTTATTCAGGATATCACGGTCATGGCTGATGATAATCAGCGTTTTCGTATAGCGCATAAGGTAATTTTCCAGCCACACCATCGCCTCGAAATCTAGATGGTTGGTCGGCTCATCGAGCATCAGCAAATCCGGTTCACGGAACAACGCGGCCGCAAGTGCCACCCGCATCCGCCACCCGCCGGAAAATGTCGATATCGCGCTGTTTTGCGTCTTATCGTTGAAGCCAAGCCCCGCCAGAATCGTCGCCGCACGCGACGGTGCTTCATAAGCATTTATTTCATCCAGCCTGGTATAGATATAAGCTATGCGGTCCGGGTCTTCGGTGGTTTCCGCTTCTTTAAACAAAGAGGCGCGCTCGGTATCGGCGGCTAAAACGATATCGATCAGCGTGGTATCGTCCTCAGGTAAATCCTGCCGCACCATGCCGATGGTAGCCCGGCTTATCAATGAAATTTCACCGCCGTCGATTTCTAGTTCTCTGGCAATGAGTTTGAATAAAGTCGATTTGCCGGTGCCGTTCGGCCCCACCAGCCCGACGCGGTGGCCAGTTGCAATATTGAGTGATGCCCGGTCGAACAAAGTGCGCCCGGCAACGCGGAAGGTGAGGTCGGTGATTGTGAGCATGAAACTTTAAAGATGTTTTGGAAAGCGCGGAACCTAATAGGTTCTAAGGCCATGGTCAAGCTATCGTGGCGTAATACTCAGCTGCAAATGCGGAGAAAATTCATTGCCAGTATATCGGCATCCCGGAGAAACCCCGGCCTCGGATATCGGCTCTAGGTGCAGCCGTTGGAACCATGGTATTAAAATAAAGATAATATTTTCAGCATATTAGCTGGTAATCCGATAGTGCGCGGGACGAGAAATAAATTAAAAATGTTAACCATTTCTTAATACTTTTTTGTTAGAATACAGGAAACATAGTAAAAGGAGCCTATATGGCTATAAGCCGCGAACAACGTGCATTTATTGAAGCAATCAAAGCAGCACCGGATGATGATGCTCCCCGTTTGCTTTTTGCCGACTTTCTGGAAGAACGAGGAGACCCAAGGGGTACACTTATGCGAGACCAGGTTTATATGTCCAAGCCCGATATCGACCCAAAGCTATGGGCACAGTTAAATTCTCGGGTTCAAGAATCAATAGAGAAAAATCGGGTGGAATGGAGTGAAGGGGTACCGGAAGGAGCTAGAATAGTAGGATTCGATCGAGGATTATTAAAAATAGAAACCAGTGTCAAAAGTCTGGCCGATTTCCAAGGTGAACTTAGTCCGTATGTGACAGGTGTCACAGTAAGTCCGAGAGGGTACCGCTTAGATGCGGAACAGCAGGGGCGGGAATTGACCCAGGGGCTTACCAAACTTTCTGGCGCCTGTATTCAATCGTTGCATATTGATGGTATTCCGATTGGAAGAAGGGGGTTTTTATCGCATACACGTCTCCAAGAATTTTCTGGTATGCTCGCGGATTTAAGAGAATTAAAAATTACCGGCTGCGATCTCACTGATGAAGATGTGAGAGTTTTGGCATCTTCTCCGGATCTTGCAAATGTAAGAGTGTTCGACCTTTCAGGCAATCTAATATCTCGTGAAGGAATAATGGCGATTGCGACCTCTCCACACCTGCAACTTGAAGATTTGAGTCTTAACCATAGCTGCTTGGAAGGTGTAGGGACGGCACTTGCAGGCCGAGAAACAAGTAGATCCTGGGAAAATCTGAAAAGTCTTAGCTTAAATAATACTAATATGACCACGGGTGACGCCCAGGCTCTTGCGGGAGCTAAATGGTCTGGGCTCCACAATCTTGATATCGGAGACAACCCGATAGGAGATGACGGAGTTGCGGCTTTGGTAAATTCTCGTATTGTAGCAAATCTAACAAGCCTGGGTTTAGGTAAAATAGGAGTGTTTAGAAATCCCAAAAATAGACGGCCGATGCATGGAGGACTCACAGCACTAGTGAACTCTCCCTATTTAGGAAAACTTGAAACACTTGATTTACATGGGAATGGACTTGGACCTGACCAGGCGGATTTACTTTCGCTGGCGCGTAAACTTGGAAATCTCCGTGATTTGGATGTTGGAGATAATCCACTTTCTCCAGCAGGGGCGGAAGGGTTGGCAAGAAATGGAGCCTTACGCGAATTAACTTCGTTGAATTTCCGGAGTTGTGGTTTGGGAGATAGAGGTGTTGAGGGGATTGCAGGAAGAAAACTTGGCGATAGATTGCCTATTAGGGAATTGATTCTAGCTGATAATAAGATAGGCCCGTAAGGTGCACAGCACCTCGCTGCATCCCCTCACCTTTCCAGTATAGAGGTACTTGATTTAAGCCACAATAGACGACTTGGCGACAAAGGTTTAAAGATTATCTCTAAGGCCCCATGGCTTCCGAGTGTAAACGTAATAAACATTGAATCTTGTGGTGCTACACCATCAGGAATCAGAAAGCTGGCGGCATCACCTGGACTTAGGCCTTACACTAGAATATACCTAGGGCTCTTAGGGCGCCTTTCAGGCACAGACCCGGAATTCGGCAGAATACTTTACAGCATTCCCCGTGATGAAAATGGTGCTGTTGGTGTAGCGCAATTACGAACTGCACTTAATATTCCTGAACCTAAAAGTAGCGCCTCACAACCTGATGCGGTAGGTGAAGCTTTGCCACCAACCAAAGGAACACCACTTAGCAGCAGGGTATTATGGATGATAAATCTAGTGCGCGTTCTTGTTGGCGGTGGCAAAGAATAGTAATCAGATGATCACTCACGTACAAAAGTTAAAATTCCAAACTCATCATGCCGCTACATTGGTAAATGCAGCCAATGAAAATGGCAGAAAATTTTACCATATCATTAAAATGGATGAGGCTAGCATGAATAAGCTTAACGAAGATATCAGCCAAAAAAAGAAGGTGGATTTTAAGCAATATGGAGAAATCCTGTTTTCCGGTTGGGGAGAAGAACCATCAAAAAAAGTATTGCAGGAAATAGAGAAAATGCTGGAAGAATAAGAGGGCGTAATCTCACTACTTCTTGGCTTGCCAAGCCGTAGCTCGAAGAGCGTAGGCTGGTGGGTGGTGACGGGATCGAACCGCCGACCGCCTCGGTGTAAACGAGATGCTCTACCAGCTGAGCTAACCACCCCCGAAAGAAGGGAGGTTATACATTACGGAATATCCGCTGGCAAGTATAAGCGCTAATGCCCAAAAATTGGGCAAGACTGCCTAAAAAACAGGCAACCCTGATGAAATAATGCCAAAATTCAGGTAGTAAAGCGTTTTCTGGGATTTTACCTTTATTTTCCCGGCGTTTTATGTTATTTTTATCACTCTTCGCTTTTTTACCTGCTTTATAGTTTTCAACTTAATAACCGGAGGTTTTAGAAGATGGCTGAACGATTTGAGTTTAACGTTGGCAATAAAGTTGTATACCCAGCGCATGGCGTAGGCGAAGTAACCGCGGTGGAAAAGCAAATTATCGGTGGGATGGACGTGAAGTTATACGTCGTTTCTTTCACCAAGGAAAAAATGATTTTAAGGATTCCGGTGAAGCGCGCCAATATCTCAGGCCTCCGTCATTTGAGCGGGGATGAGGAACTCAAAAGGGTAATCGTCACCTTGAAAGGCCGCGCCAGGGTCAGCCGCGGCATGTGGAGCAGGCGGGCGAAGGAATACGAATCTAAGATCAATTCCGGGGATATAGTCTCGCTCGCCGAAGTGGTGCGCGATTTGCATAAGAATGTCGATGACCCGGACCGCTCATACAGCGAGCGGGTGATTTATGAATCAGCGATGGACCGGCTGGCCGGCGAAATCGCAGCGGTCGAGAAGATCGACCATACGCAGGCAACTAATAGCTTGGTGAAAGCGCTGAAGAAAGCGGCTTAGTAGGTGTCAGGTTCGAGGTTTTAGGTTTCAGCAAAAGAAGATATCTGCTAAAACCTGATACCTGAAACCTCCCTATGAATCAAAAACAACTCCTTTCCCTTTTCAAAGAATCCGGCGCGTATCTGACCGGGCATTTTATTCTCTCTTCCGGGCTGCATGCGGATACCTATCTGCAATGCGCTGCCGTGCTGATGCATCCTGATAAATCGGAAATCATCTGCAAAGCGCTGGCGGAGAAAATCAGCGCGCAATTCGGGGAAAATGTTTTCGATATCGTGGTTTCCCCGGCGATGGGCGGCGTGATCGTCGGCTATGAACTGGCGCGCCAGCTTGGACTGCCTACAATTTTCTGCGAGAGGGTCGATGGAAAATTCGCCCTCAGGCGGGGATTTGCCATAGAGAAAAACGCCAGGGTACTGATAGTGGAAGACGTGGTTACGACCGGTAAATCATCGTTAGAAACCATCGAATGCGTGGAAGCGCATGGCGGAAAAGTTATTGCTGAGGCGGCAATTATCAACCGCAACCTGGATAACCCGCTGCCGATTCCGCTTGTCTCATTGGCGAACCTGGAAATCAAGACTTACGAAGCAAATAATCTGCCCGCGCATCTCAAAAAAATTCCAGCAGTCAAGCCTGGGAGTCGGTTTATTAAGAAATAACTGGAGAACTGAAGGGTTGGAGAATTTAAAATAATCTCTCTCCAGTTCTTCAATTTTCCAGTTCTCTCTTTTCTCCAATTCCCCAATTCTCAATTCCATCCACTATCCTTCTTACTGCCACGTTGGGATCTTTCGCACCGGAAATAGGACGGCCGATGACCAGGTAATCCGCTCCTAGTCCTAACGCCTCCTCCGGCGTCATCACCCGTTTCTGGTCAATATTCGGTGAATCCTTCGGTCGGATTCCCGGCACCACCAAGGTAAAATCATCACCGCATTGCTTTCTTATCAACCGGATCTCATGCGGCGAACAAACCACCCCGTCCAGCCCGGATTCCTTAGCCAAATCCGCCAATCGCCTCGCCTGTTTTCTCACCGGATATTTATAACAGATGCTTTTCATATCGTCATTATCCAGGCTAGTCAGTACGGTAACACCGATGACAAGCGGTCTTGCCCGGCCGGTGGATTCGGCGGTTTCCGATGCGGCGTCAGCGGCAGCGCGCATCATCTCCGGCCCGCCGGCGGAATGCACCGTGAGCATGAAGGCACCGAGCTTGACCGCGGCGGCAACGGCAGCAGAAACGGTATTGGGAATATCATGGAACTTGAGATCTAGGAAAACCGGGGCGTTGTATTTTGCGATTTCCCTGACACCTTTCGTGCCGTTGGCGGTAAAAAATTCCAGCCCGAGCTTTATCGCACCGACGTGATTTCGCACGCTTGCAACCAAATTCGCCGCCGCGAATTGATCGGCGTGATCTATGGCACAAATCAGCTTTTCACACTTAGTCATTTAATTAATCATTGCATCAATTCTTCTAGCTCATCAAGAAAACGCCTGCTCACCTTATTCTCGCGGAAAAGAGATTGCAACTCTTTATCCCTCTCAAGCATTTCCGGGAAATTTTTGCCAAGCCGCGCGATTTTCCTGAGCAATATATCCTTCACCACCCATTGCCGCGGAATATCTATTTCCTGCGCCTTTTTCTCGCGCCAAGCCCCAAGTTTTTTCAGGCGCTTTATCTCCGTATCCGACATGCTGCGGCTGCCGATTTTTTCCCAGGCAAGTTTCGGATTATTGGCATATCTCTTGCGCTCAAGTAGCTTTTTCATCGTGAGTTTTGCAGTTTTATTGAGGTTCTTCACTTGCAGCTCACGCGATAATATCGCATAAATTTCGCGTAGATGGATGACATCGGCCAGCGCATATTCGATCTGCTCAGGTCTTAGCGGCCGCTTCCGCCAGTCGGAATAGCGTTGGGTTTTGTCTAGCGCCAGGCCGGTCAAGGTTTCCAAGAGCCCGGCATAACTGACCGCCGCACCGTAGCCCAGCAAACTCGCCGCGATTTGCGTATCGAACAGCGATTTCGGCATCACGCCTAAAGAGTGATAAATAACCTCCACATCCTCGCGCGCCGAATGAAAAACTTTCAGTATTTTTCGGGATTTTAGAAGTTTCAGCAGCGGTTTCATATTGAGTCCCGGCGCCAGCGGATCGACGGCAAAAGCCTGGCCCGCTCCTGCAACCTGCACCAGACAGAGCTTTGCATAATAAGTATTACGGCGTGCGAATTCGGTATCGATGGCAACGAAATCCGCACCCTTTAAGGCCGCTATCGCATCTTTCAAAACTTTAGAATCGGTGATTACGGGCATTAACCCCTCTCCGGCATCCCCGCGAAAGCGGGGATCCATAGCGCGGTATACTGAAACATCTCTGGGATATGGATTCCCCCCCTACGCCAAGGCTTCGGAGGGCTGAGAATATACTCTAAGGCGACCGAAGCTTTAGCGTAGGTGGCCGCCTTCGCGGGAACGACAAGAAGAATTGTAAAAATTCCTATATTTTTCATTCCGGTTAATCTATACATTCCGGGGAAAATTGAAATGGAAATCATGCACAAATATCGCACCAATACCTGCGGCGAGCTTTCCAAGGCGCACATCGGGCAAACGGTCAAGCTTTCCGGCTGGGTGCATCGTAAGCGTGATCACGGCAACCTGCTGTTTATCGACATCCGCGATCATTATGGGATTACGCAACTCCTAATTACTAACGATAAGCCGTTTCTGCACAAAGCAACGCATGTTAGGTTTGAAAGCGTTACCACCGTGACCGGAAAAGTTGTAGCCCGTTCGCCGGAAACCGTGAATCCCACCCTCAAAACCGGCGAGATTGAAGTTGCGGTGGAATCGTTGGAAATCGAATCCGAGGCAGAGACCCTTCCGATTCAGATCAATGCTGAACGCGAATTGCCGGAAGATTTGCGGCTTCAATACCGATTTCTCGATTTGCGCCGTGAGAAAATCCATAATAATATCGTGCTGCGCTCCAATGTTATTGCGGCGCTGCGTAAGAAAATGACGAGCCAAGGGTTCCTGGAATTCCAGACGCCGATTTTAACTTCCAGCTCACCCGAGGGCGCGCGGGATTATCTGGTGCCGAGCCGGTTGCATCCGGGGAAATTTTACGCGCTGCCGCAAGCACCGCAGCAATTCAAGCAATTATTGATGGTCTCCGGCTTCGATAAATATTTCCAAATCGCCCCCTGTTTCCGGGATGAAGATGCGCGGGCTGACCGTAGCCCGGGCGAATTTTATCAGCTTGATATGGAAATGAGTTTCGTGACGCAGGAGGATGTTTTCACCGCCATCGAGCCGGTTTTATACAAGATTTTCCGGGAGTTTTCAGATAAAGAAGTGACCCCCCTGCCCTTCCCGCGAATTACCTACAAAGACGCGATGTTGAAATACGGCAGCGATAAGCCGGATTTACGGAATCCTTTGCAAATCTCGGATGTAACTAAAATTTTCCGCGACTCGGAATTTGCCATCTTCAAGAATAATATAGCAAAAGGTGCGGTGGTGCGGGCGATTCAGGCGCCGAAAACCGCCGGCCAGCCACGCAGTTTTTTCGACAATATGATAAAATTTGCCCAGGAAAACGGTGCGGCGGGACTGGCTTATATAACTTTTACCGAAACCGGTGAGGCGAAAGGCCCGATTGCAAAATTCTTGAACGCTGAAAAGTTAGAAGAATTGAAAAAAACTGCAGGGCTCAATAACGGAGATTCGGTTTTCTTTTCATCCGACAAGGAACTTCCGGCAGCAAAACTGGCCGGAAGTGTACGTACGCATTTAGGTAATGAACTTAATCTGCTAGAAAAAAACACCTTCAAATTCTGCTGGGTAGTGGATTTCCCATTTTTTGAATTCAACGAGGAGACCAAGAAAATTCAATTCAGCCACAATCCGTTTTCAATGCCGCAAGGCGGATTGGAAGCTCTGGAAAAACAAGATCCGCTGTCGATTCTCGCTTTCCAATACGATATCGTTTGTAACGGTGTGGAATTATCATCAGGCGCGATCCGAAACCATAAACCGGAAATCATGTATAAAGCGTTTGCAATTGCAGGCTACGACGCAAAAACCGTGGACGAAAGATTCGGCGGGATGATCCGTGCTTTCAAATTCGGCGCGCCACCCCATGGCGGCCTGGCACCCGGCGTTGACCGCATCGTCATGCTGCTGGCCGACGAGCCCAACATCCGCGAAGTCATCGCCTTCCCAATGAACCAGCAAGCCGAGGATTTACTAATGAACGCCCCTGCCCCGGTGGATTTGAAGCAACTACGGGAATTGCATATACAGCTGACGCCCAAGGCGAAAGAGGTGGTGGAAGGGAAAATGGAGAAACAGGTTTAACTAGAAAAACTCCCATAACCCTTGAAGCTGTGAGTTTGGATTAATCCAACAAAATAAAAAAATTGTAAAAGCTCAGGAACGCAGTCAGAGCTGCGCCTCCAAGCCCGTAATTCAGTTTTCTTTCCAGGCCGAAGAGGTGATGCTTTTTCGCCAGATAAATGAAAAACGCCAGGAAAATCCCGATCAAAAGCAGGACGGATTTTATATGATCGATGGTAATATCAGAAATAGGGTCGAACATTGGCGGAGAATATTGGTTATTAGTTTTGGCTAAAAACCAATTCTACCGCATCGCAGTTTTTTGCAAAGATATTTTTATGGCAGCCTAAGTAAAGATGAAATCGCTTGCGGTTGGGGCGTGGCTAAGTGCCATTCCTATCTGTTGTGCGGTGGGGGCAGATATCCAGTAGGCAGTATAGTTACTGAAAACCTCAGGAGTAATTTTAAGCTGAGCGAAGGTAAGCCCGGAGAAGCCCTGGAAATCTATTTTATCCACTCCTTGAGTAAAGTAATAGATATAATCCCCTTCCCCGCCATGCGCGGAAGGCCCTACCACAATCGTATCCTGGCCATGGCCATTTAACTGCACTATATCGAATCCGCTGCCGTCATTGCCTCTGGTTAAGTAAATCTGATCGTTGCCGCTGCCATTATCCACTATAAAGTCGCTATGCGAACTATCATATATAGTATTGTTTCCGCTTCCCTGCAGCGAAATAAGATTGTAGGTTTGACCCGTGGGCACGTTCCCCAGATGCAGCGCGATGGGGATGGAAGTAACCCCGGTGTTGGCGGTGCTAAAATTATTACCCTCCAGAACCATAGTGTTCGCGCCCTGGGTTATCGAGCCGTTTTGAGCGCCGTCAGGAAGATAGATAGAGATGGGCCCGGTGCCAGTCATATTGCTTGGATCGATCATATCCACGCCGGAAGTGCCCGAAATTATTGTATCGGGGTGGGTATTGTCATAATTGGCCCCGAATTGGAAATATATTTTGCTGGTATTGCCCAGATTGAATAAATGATCTCCATCGGAAGACCCGGTGATCGTGCTATTTGACGGTAAGTTTAAATTTTGGAAATCATTCAGGTGATCCGTCCAGGTGGCGTTTGATACCGTATTCGTCACGGTTATCGCAGTGAGATTCGCTGCATTCAGGGTGAATATCACCGGAGAAGTGAAACCGCTATAATCGGCGGTATTATTTCCTCCCAGCCCGCCTTCCAGAATATCCGATCCACTGCCGGAATGCGCAATATCGAATATATTATTGCCGCCGCCCGCGTAAATCTGGTCGCCGTTTACCAGCGAACCGCTGACGGTATTGCCGCCTGCACCGCTGAGTCCGAAGTTGGTAATGTTGGTGATCGAATCGCTGGTGCCACCACTATCGGTGACCGTTGCCGAAGCGCCGCTAAGCGCAAGGTGCACGCCGTGCGGATCGGCGGCATAGGTAACCTGACTAAGATCGCCGGTAGCACCGTTTATTGTTTCATCACCGCCGGTGCCTGCGAAAACCAGGTTAATCCCGCCGCCCAGGGTGATGGAATCGTTGGCAGCCAGGGTTTGTACGGTATCATCCCCGGCGTTGGTGTTGATAATATTATTCGTGTGTCCATAGGTCACTATCTGGTCGTGGAAACTGCCGCCCGATACTGTGCTGTTGGAAACTCCGGCGAACCCCGCCCCGACGACAATCACATCATCCCCGGTGCCGCCGTCTACAATATGGCCGGAAGCGTCTATATAATAATTCCCATGGTAATTATTTCCTATCACCACGCTGTCATTCCCCGCCTGCGAGCCGATTATCGTATCGCTGTTAATGCCGGCTATGAATGTATCATGGCCAATTGTATCGCCATATGCATATACAGAATCGGCGCCAGAGGAACCGGCGACCGTATTGCCGTTGAATAGAACATGGTTGCTGGCCTGGAAATCTATAATGCTTTTTCCGGTGCCGGCATTGGCAATATCATGGCTCCCGCTTGATCCTATCACGCTGTCATTGCCGCTGCCCAGAGTTATGGTATCGTTCCCGGCATTATTTCCGGCATATACCGTATCATTCCCGCCGCCGGTGGTAATATTATCGCTGCCATCCTGGCCGTCTATATAATATTGTGCGCCCGATACATCGCCGGAAGCGGCGGTCAAAGTGTCGTTTCCGGATGTACCGTAAATAGTGACAATGGTCATATATAATCCCCTAAGTTATAATCCCCTAAGTTGATAAGTCCATATTATCACAAAAATAGTTAAAAAAGTATTAAAACTTTGTTAAACTTTTATGACAGTTTTGCTTAAATTGAAATACCCCTTTAGAAAAAAACAAATAAAATCAAAAGGTTAGGCGAAACCAAGGATTTCGGCGTTTCTTTACGCAAAATCAAATAAATAGGTTGTTTTTTAGGATTTTTTAAGTATTCAAAAATCCGCGCAGTTTCCTAGATCGGCTTGGATGTTTCAGTTTGCGGAGTGCCTTCGCCTCGATCTGGCGAATGCGTTCTCTAGTCACCGAAAACTGCTGGCCGACTTCTTCGAGCGTATGATCCGTGTTCATCCCGATGCCGAACCGCATCCGCAAAACCCGCTCCTCGCGCGGCGTCAAGGAAGCCAGAATCCTCGTTGTGGTTTCGCGCAAATTGGAATTTATCGCGGCATCGACCGGCAGAATCGCATTTTTATCCTCGATGAAATCGCCCAGGAAACTGCCTTCTTCGTCGCCAACCGGAGTTTCCAAGGAAACCGGCTCCTTGGCGATTTTCATAACTTTCCTAACTTTATCGAGCGGCATGGAGAGTTTTGTCGCCAGCTCTTCCGGCGTTGGCTCACGCCCCATTTCATGCAACATCTGACGGCTGGTGCGAATGATTTTGTTGATGGTCTCAATCATATGCACCGGAATGCGGATAGTGCGTGCCTGATCGGCGATTGAGCGGGTAATCGCCTGCCTGATCCACCAGGTGGCGTAGGTAGAAAACTTATAGCCGCGGCGGTATTCAAACTTATCAACCGCTTTCATCAGGCCGATATTTCCCTCCTGGATCAAATCCAAAAATTGCAGGCCGCGGTTGGTATATTTTTTCGCAATCGAAATCACCAGGCGCAGGTTGGCCTCGATCATCTCCTTCTTGGCGCGGGAAGTGACGCGCTCACCCTTCTGCACCGCATTCACTAGGGTTTTGAACCGGCCGATTTCCAGCCCCATATCAAGTGCGATCAGCCGGACTTCCTCGCGGATACGTTTGATTTCCTCTACTTCCGCCTTGGCAAAATTTTTCCAGCCTTTTTCGGTTAGTTCTGAGATTTTTTTCTGCCATTTCGGGTCAAGTTCGCCCCCGACCCAGTGTTTCAGGAACGATTCGCGTTTTACCCCATGGTTTTCGGCAAGTTTCAATAGCCGTGCTTCCAGTGCGATAAGTTTTTTATTGGTGCCGTAAAGCTGGTCGAGCACGGCTTCGATGCGCCCGTCATTCACCGTCACCATCTGCATGAGGCGGATCAGATCGTCGCGCATTTTTTTGTATGGCTTGTCTTCCTTCGTTTCGATTTTCACCGGCTTTACCGATGCTTCCTGAAGATTTTTCTCATGATAAGAGATCATCTTTCTGGCGATTTTCGTAACCTTTTCCATGGTTTCCAGAATCTTCGGCAGCAGCGCGGTTTCCATCATGGCGAGCGAGATGTTTTCCGTGAATTCATCTTCGGCGTCATCAGCTTCGCTCGGCACCGGGCCTTCCTCACCCTCCACTTTTTCTTTTTCCTCTTCCGGCTCTTTTACGTTAGTAGCGGAAGCATGTGGGATCAGTGCATTGAAACCGATCTTGTTCGGGTCTTCGTTGATTCCCATTTCGGCGGCATAGGTAGCTTCCAGATCGATTACATCACGCAGCAGCAATTGTCCGGTGCTTAAATCGTCATACCATTTTATTATTTCCCGCATGGTGAGCGGAATCTCGAACAGAGCGCCTACCATCACTTCGCGGCCGGATTCTATGCGCTTGGCGATTTCCACTTCCTGCTCGCGGGAAAGCAACTCCACGTTTCCCATCTCGCGCAGGTACATGCGTACCGGATCGTCAGTGCGTGCAACCGGCTCCTCTTCTTCCTCAACAAACCCGCTCTCAGGCTCGACTTCCAGCATCTCGCCCTTCTCGACGACGTTGACGCCCGCCTCAGAAAGCATATTCATCACGCCGTCCAGCTGATCGGAGGAAACCTGCTCGGAAGGCAGTGCCGCATTCAATTCGTCATAGGTAAGGAATCCACGCTCTTTGCCGAGCGCCAGAAGTTTTTTGGAAAGCGACGGTACGTCCTTGCTCCTCTCTGTGGTGTCGAGCTTGCTGCGCTTCGGCTTTTCCTGATTTTTTTCCGCCATTTTCTCCTTGGCTTCTTTGTCGGCGGCCTTCTTAGCTTTCTTACTTTGGGGTTTGGCGGGTTTTATGATCGCATATTTAGCTTTTACCAATGCCTTTCCCTGCTTTTTGCCTGAGCTTTGCTTGGCCGGGAGTTTCGCCTTCAACGAAGATTTTGTGGATTCTGCAACCGGTTTTGTAACCTTCATTTTTTTGGCGATCTTTTGTTGATTGTTTTTTATTTTGCCCTTTGCCTTTGCGCTTGGGACCTTTAAGCTTGGGATTTTGCGGACAGGTTTTTTGGCAACGGCCTTTGGCCGGGATGTGGTCTTGGCCATTTTGACCGCCGGTTTTTTGCGTTCAACCGCCTTCGGTTTTGCCGTTTTTTTTACCGGCTTCCTGGTTACAATTTTCTTGTTCGCTTTTTTCTTTACCGCCATAATTCACTCCCTAATTCGTCTTATTCGTCTATTTTTAGTATGGTCTCGAAACTGGCTTTACGCGCGGCAAAAACATCTTCTAGTGCCGCCGCCTGCCGCTGTAATTCATGTTGCCTCTCCGGATCGTTTTCCTTGCCGATAAGCTCCCGTATCTGCAGAAGATTATGCCTGGCTAGCGCAACCTGCCACCCGGCTTTCGCTTCCTCGATTTCACTGCCGGGTTTTAAGGATATGCCTACCCCGCTGCCTTTTCCATAGAGTATTTGGAGGTTTATACCCTTTTTTTCAAGATGTTCGTGTAAATTTTCCGCCTGGCCCTGCAAATTGAAGGGCTCGTGTTCTAATATGGCTACCCTAACCTTGTCAAGCCTGGAGAAGCTGAATTCCCGCCTTTCGAGTTCCTCTGTGATTACCGGGTCTTCAAGGATTTCCGGGCAATCCAGCACGTATTTCAGCAGCAGCAGCTCAGTCGGCCGGAATTCCCCTCCTTCCAGATGATCCAGCCCGGAGACGAACCTGGTTCTTTTTATCACCTCTTGTTTTGCCGGTTTGCCGGCCTTTTTACCCGATTTCTTCCGCCCATATTCAAACAGTTTTTCCTTAAAAAATCTGGCGTAATAATTCCTGACGGTTGCATCCTTGATGATGCCGGAAAGCCTGGAAAGCCTGGATTCCAACGCGGCGATGCGCTCCGGAGTGGTTAAATCCCCCGCTCCGGCCTCTATGTTCCATATCCCTTCAGAAAGCGGCATGGCGCCGGAAATCGCCTTACGCATATATTCCTGGCCGTTGGCCTTTATCGCATCGTCCGGGTCCTGACCTTCCGGTAATATCACGAATGACAGGGAATTTCCCGGTTTCAGCAACGGCAGATAATTCTCGGCGATTTTCGCCATGGCGCGCTTGCCGGCTTCGTCCCCGTCCAGGCAGATCACCGGCTCATCCGCATAATTCCACAACTTCAGTAATTGCTGCTCGGTCAAAGCGGTGCCGAGCGGCGCGACGGTGTTGGCAATTCCGGCGGCATCCATCGCGATTACGTCCATATAACCTTCGACAACGATGATTTCATTGCGCTTCCGGGCCGCATCCCTGGCGTTGTTCAGGTTATAAAGATTATAGCCCTTCTTGAAAATATCGGTTTCCGGGGAGTTCAGGTATTTCGGCATCTGGTCACCCAGCGACCTACCGCCAAAAGCGATGATTTTCCCGCGCTCGTCGGCAATCGGGAAAATAATCCGCGCGCGGAACCGGGCATAAATCTCGCCGCCCTCGCCCTTGCCGATCAATCCCGCTTCGATCAATGATTCATCCGAGATTCCCTTGGCTTTCAAATGATTTTGGAGAAGCGAACCGTCCGGAGCAAACCCGAGCCGGAATTTTTTTATTTGCTCTGGGCCAATTTCCCTTTTTACCAGATATTCCCTGGCTTCTCGACCGATATTTTCCGCTAATTGTCGCTCGAAAAAAACTGCCGCCAGTTCCATTATTTCATAAATATCGGAGATTTTTTGCTGGCGCTGTTCCTGCTCTTTCGTCAGCACCGGCAGGGCCAAACCGGCCTCGGCTGCCAAGTCCTTCACCGTATCGGCGAAGGAAAGCCCGGAAGTTTCCATCACGAATTTTATGATGTCGCCATGTGCACCGCAGCCGAAGCAGTGATAAAACCCCTTATTGTCGGAAACCGTGAATGACGGCGTTTTTTCATTGTGAAACGGGCACAGGCCGACATATTCCCCACCGGTTTTCCCCGTAAGCCGCACGCTGCGGCGAATCACCTGCGAAGGCGGAAGCTGGGAGCGAAGCTGATCGAGGAAATATGCGGGAAATTTCATTGCCCCGCATACTAATATTGCGGGCGGCTATCTGCAATAGGGGATTGGGTTTGTTAACCGCAGTATTCTTCTTTGTTGTTCCACTATATTTCTTTCGGTGGGTTATCGCCCCAGCCGGAAGAAAGGACGGTGCCGTATTCGGTAATATCAAACGTTGCTCCATTCACTTTTTTCAAGAATAGCGAAATCTTCAGCTTATCGACCTTCACATAATGCCATAACTGCCGCCCATCAAGCTGACCGCGTACCAAATATGTGCTGCCATCCGCATGAGATTTTATCAGCCTTACAAAGCTAGTGCCAGGACTCATTTGATTAGGCCTTTGCCACGGCAACACTTTGTTCTATAGCAGGTTCTGCGCTTTGATATTGTGCACGGTTAGGAACAATTTCATCTACCAGCGCAGATATTAGCTTGGCTCTCATCGGATAACCTCTGTCATTTGCCACTGATGCCCAGGCTCCGGCAACGGTATCAAAGTCTCTTCCCATTATACCTATGGCATCAACGAGAAAGTCTTTATAATTTTTTGCATCAGGTTTGATATTTTTACTGACGGAGGCGAATAGCTGTTTTACCTTTTCTTCTCCTAATGTCTCAAAAATATATGCACCGACAGGAGAAGTGGTAATATCGAAAGCAGGATTGTCACCACGCCCGAATTTAAGCACCTCTAGAGCAGTTCTTGCTTCCAGACGCAATGATTCCTCACGTCTGCTCTTTGAAATATCGGGAAGGTATTTTCCAGCACCTTTTACTATATCAGTAAGTGTGCTATTGCCTGCCCCAATCTGATTTGCTATAGCTTCCACCAATGCAGCAGACGCTGTTTTTGCTTGCAAATAAAGATCGTTATCTGCGCGTACTTCTTGCTCAAACCGCCGTAGGGTAGCAAGTTCCACTCCACCAGAATATCCTTTATATTCATGGAACACTTCCTTTTTGGGATCGGCAAGAATAATAGTGGGAAAATAATGATTTCCTGCCATTTTCTGGCGGTATTGATCAGGCCTTATTTCTTCGCCGCGAAGCAACGCATCCGATTCAGGCATCAACTCCCAGGTTCCTTTCGTATATTCTCTCAGCCTATCTGCGCGGTTTGACGCCAAGTTACCAGCAAAGCCTAGAACGTCCTTAGTTGCCGCAAAAACTGCCGCTTTTATTGCTTGATCGATTTCTACATTGGAAAGACCGAGATTCAATTCCCGATTGGCGTTCGCCAATCTCCCAGCAAGTTTATAAAAATGTCCAGTTTCCGGTTTATCCAAGTCTTCCTTTCCCCTGAACGGGATCGTGCCTTCGGTAATGCCCGCTACTATAGCAATTGAAGCTGGAGAATGACCTAAATCTTTCATCACATCCATCGTTACCAATGCGCTCAGAAACTCATTCACCTGAGCTTGTTTAATAGCTGGTAGTAATGTTTTTCCAGACTCAAGATTAAAAATCTTTAGCGCAATGTCGAATACCGATTTATCTTTCGCATCGACATTTTCTCTTAATGTATAGACGCTACCATTTACCGTTACATATTTTTCTAGTACCTTAGCGATTTCAGGCGATACCCCGCCATCTACCTGAGTATAAACCGCATCGTGGCCCCAAAGGCCCAAATTTATCAACTTGGAAAGCTTACGCGCCGCTTTTCTATCTCCAATATCATTACCAAATTTTTCTATTTCTTCTTCGGTCGTGAAGGCCATTTGTTTCAAATGTTTTTCGCCGTGATAATTGCGGCTGATGGACTTGTATCCTGATGCCAAGAGATTAAATTGAGCTTGTGTAATAGGGTCTCCACCCAAAGCTTCTGAGGACATCGATACGATGTTATGCAAAGCGGTTTCACTGAGTAGAGTTGATGTATTCTGCATCATAAATATCTCCTATTTTTGATTTGTTTGAAGTAGAATAAATCAAAATGGTTAATAAATAGTTAACAAGACCAAAATATTTTTATCCTATTGAAAAATAGGGTAATTACTTAAGTTACTAACAAGAATCACTACTCACAAAAGATAGATGGCTTGTTGACTATCCTGAGTAGCCTATTTAGTATGCCTGGCATGGCGGAAGCGCAAGCAGTAGTAGCAGAAACCGGATTGCTCGGCGCCTGGGACAAGGTGGCCCCTGTGCTGAAAGGCAAGGGGGACGTGTTCTTTGCACTCGGCATTCTCAGCATATTGTTCGTTTTGATTTTCCCGATCAATAAAACTCTGCTCGATTTCTTGCTCACCATTTCCATCACATTCGCGATATTGATATTGCTGAATGTGTTGTTCATCACCCGCTCGCTGGATTTCAGCTCATTCCCGACGATACTCTTGGTGGCGACGATGCTGCGATTATCGCTTAACATAGCCTCGGTGCGCCTGATTTTGACCAACGGGCATAAGGGAACAGCGGCGGCGGGGCATGTGATCGAGGCGTTCGGCAGTTTCGTGACCGGCGGGCAGATCGTGATCGGGATCATCATATTTTCCATCCTCACCATCATCAATTTCGTGGTAATAACCAAGGGTTCCGGGCGGATCGCCGAAGTTTCCGCACGGTTTTCGTTGGATGCGATGCCGGGAAAACAAATGGCGATTGACGCCGATTTATCCGCCGGACTAATCGACGAAGAAACCGCGAAAAAGCGGCGCAAGGACCTGGAAGATGAAAGCTCATTCTTCGGCGCGATGGACGGCGCCAGCAAATTCGTACGTGGCGACGCCGTGGCGGGGATTCTCATCACCTTCATCAACTTCGTCGCGGGAATAATAATCGGCGTCGTACAGCGCGACATGAGCTTCCAAGCCGCACTGCATACCTATACCGTCCTCTCGGTCGGTGACGGCCTGGTGAGCCAGGTTCCGGCACTGATAGTTTCCACCGCCGCCGGCCTGCTCGTTACCAAATCCGGCGTTGCCGGCTCCACGGAAAAGGCGATATTCAGCCAGCTCAGGAAATATCCGCAGGCGATGGGCGTGGCGAGCGGGATATTGGTTATAATGGCGGTAATGCCCGGCTTGCCGATGGCGCCGTTCATGCTGCTTGCGGGCATAACCGGCGGGCTCTCCTGGTATTACCAGAAAAGGCCGGAAGCTAAGCCGGAAGATGTCGCCGCGCAGAAAAAAGCCGCCGATGCTGCAGCTTCCGCCGTGCCGAAAGAAGAGCCGGTCGAAACCTCGCTGGTAATAGACGGCCTGCGCCTGGAGCTGGGGTACGGCCTGCTGCCGCTCATCAATTACCAGAAAGGCCATCGGTTGGTGGAGCAGATAAAGGCGCTGCGCAAGCAAATCGCCCGCGACATGGGATTCATCATGCCTTCGGTTCGGATACAAGATAACATGCAATTACCCGCAAATACTTACGTGATAAAGGTGAAGGACATCGAATGCGGGCGCGGCGATATCCGGCCCGACATGCTGCTGGTGATGGACCCGAAAGGCGCTAAGATATCAATGCCCGGAGAGGCTACCACCGAGCCGACGTTCGGCCTTCCCGCCATGTGGATTTCCGAATCCGGACGGGAGGATGCGTTGTTCCGCAATTACACGGTGGTCGATCCACCGACCGTCATCACGACGCATCTCACTGAGGTGATAAAGGAAAACATCGCCGAGCTGCTCTCATACGGCGAGACGCAGAAGCTGCTGGATAAAATCGGCGAGGATCATAAAAAACTTATCACCGATTCCATCCCGAGCCAGATTTCGGTTTCCGGCGTCCAGCGCATATTGCAGAACCTGCTTGCCGAAATGGTTTCCATCCGCGATCTGCCGACGATAATGGAGGCGATTTCCGAGGCCTGCCGCATCACGCAAAATACCACTGCCATCACCGAGCACGTCCGCACCCGTCTGGCGCGCCAGATAAGCTATTCCCACACCAACACCGACGGGTTCATCCCGATGCTGACACTTTCGCCGGAATGGGAGCAAGCGTTTGTCGAATCATTGTCGGGCAAGGGCGAGGAAAAGCAATTGACCATGGCGCCATCCAAATTGCAGGCGTTCATCAGTAAGGTGCGGGAGACGTTCGATACGCTTTCGTTGCGCGGTGAAACGCCGATATTGCTGACCAGTGCCACAGTTAGACCATATGCCCGCGCCATCATCGAGCGCTTCCGGCCCCTCACCACCGTCATATCGCAAAACGAAATCCACCCGAAGGTGAAGCTGAAGAATCTGGGGCAGATTTAGAGGTTATCTGGGTTTGCCAGTCTTCCCACGGTCCCTATAATAGTTCATATCAGGAGCCGGAGATTTTTGATTTGGGTTGCTTCTGTTGCTCAACCCCAACACTCCTCTGACGAGATTAGGCTCCATTTGCGACGTATCCAATTCTACCATTTTTCCATATTGCTTAAACGGACCATTCATAATGCCTAAATCTTCGGCAGTTTGCAGCGCTTCTATCCTCACGGGGTCTTGATGGAATACGAAAGGTATTTCGGCGTCAGGCATTTGCCCCGTCACGATTTCGCCCTTTTTCGTTACTTCTACAAATATTTCCGGCTTGGTATTAAATCTATGAGTACCCAAATGGCCATCCATAACCTCTGGATCCCAACCATCACTATTAGCACGTGAATCATTGGAAGCATTATTAGCCGTCCCGCCATTCATGGCAGCGTACTTCCGGGGATTTACCCGTTTCTGCCAATGATCTTGTTCATACTGATGAGGATTCATTCCTGCACTATACCACAACCCCACCACTGGCTTTAGCGTTATCTGCCTGACGAACAAAAGTTTAATAAAACTGTAATATTCGGCGCCTGGATTATTTTTGAAATTCCTTATAAAACCAAACCGCGAAGGCGAGAATTTATATTCCAGCGGCTGTGGTTATGGTTCCCCGCCTACGCGGGGATGACAAATTCGTTAGTGTCAGAAGAGAAAATGTCCGATCTCAATAACACTCCAGCACCACCACGTCATAAACCGAATGCTCCAGCGCGTTGACGGAGGGAGAGGAGGCGAACATCCAGCCGAAGAATATCGGGCGCTTTTCCTCTCCAGTTTTCTGCTCGGTGATTTTGAGTAATGCCGCCGATTCCGGCATTTCCTCCGGCGCTGCTTTCCAGCAGCTTTCCAGGCCGATGGTCAATGTGCCGAACCGAATTTCCTGGCCTTTTTCGAGTTCTATAGTTGAAGTGTGGGCGGTGACTTTATTCAAGGCTTGAAACCTGGCATGCACGGTAAAATTGCCGGTTGCGTGGGAATGCAGGGTTTCTCCAGGCTTGAAAAAATCTTTCGGCAGGGCGTCATTCGTATCGGCGTCGGAAACTATCCCCGGTGCCGCGTTTGCGGATATTACGAAGAATAATACCGGGAGGAAAAGAAGGAAAACCGCTCTATGGATTTGCATTGCCGGGAGGATTCGGCGCTATTGGCTGCGGCGCTGTTTCTGGTGCAGGGCTGTCCTTTTTCTTGGAATCGCCGCTGAACATCAATTTTCCGATCAATTGCTCCAGACTCACCGAGGACTGGGTGAATTTTATCTCACCGTTCCCAGCAAGCATATTATCATCCGCACCGGGGACGATGGCCACATATTTCGAGCCGAGCAGGCCGTCACCAACGATTTCAGCGGTAGAATCAGCGGGAATTTTTATTGAATTATCGACGGATACGGTGACGATGGCCTGATAGGTTTTCGGATCAATTTGCTGATCGGCTACCGAGCCAACCTTGATGCCGCTGACCCTGACGTCGCTGCCGTTCACCAGCCCGTCCACACGATCGAATTTCGCAATCAGGTGATAGCCGTTAACCGTTTGCACCCTGCCGCTTTTATAAGCAAACGCCAGGAACCCGACGGCGACCAGCAATACCACCGCGCCCATTACCGTTTCGATAAGATTTTTATTCATGTGCTTCCTTTAAGATTTTGTTATTTTTAAGAATTTTTTGGGGCCCAAGCTATGTAATCACCGGTGGCTTTTTTCCTTTTTCCACCGCTTAAAACATGGCCGGGTGGGTAATATGCCGATGCGGTTCCGGTGAGGTTTGGAATATGTTTTTTCTGCCATTTATAAGGTTTGATTTTCGTGGGTGAGGGGATTTCGTCAATGGTTTTATGCAGCCAGCCATGCCATTCCGGTGGCACCAGGCTAGGCTCTACCGTGTTCTTATACATCACCCAGCGTTTTAGCTGCACGCCACCAGTTTTTGACTGGTAATAGCGGTTACCGAACTCATCCGTGCCGACATATTTGCCGAAAAGTAGAGTGTATATTTTAGTCCCGAGGTTCATATTATCAGGCAAACTAGAACAAACAAAATCAATTGCCAAGTGGGATTTTGGTATAACAAGGAATCCGGGCCGCTGCGTGCTTCAGGATTGCGAAAGCGAGCTTTATCCACGAAGCGGGGAGGAGTGTCGTGAATAGGCACTTCCTCGCCCTTTATTCTCGCAAAAGATTTATGGTAGAATTGCATCACAGGGTCATCAGCCTCTTCCTTAAGGAGGATCAAAACGCTTAAGGAGAACTAACTCCCGATTTTCTTTTAGTATCTTCTTTAAGTATCTTATATAATTATTCCTTAGTTGCGCTACCAGCATGATTTCTTTTTACGGCCCTATATGAAAAGCTCGAAAAAACCTTGTAATAATTTCAGCCTCCGCCCTGAAATAACCGGCTGGATAAAAAAAGCTGCGGCAAAGTTTTCTAAAATAGAGAAAGTTCTAGTTTTTACTTCCAGGGCTACCGGCGATTATAAAAATTATTCTGATATAGATATTACCATATCCACTCCGGAAATGAGTCTGGATAAAAATAACCAGCTCCGGGAAAAAATCCTCCTTGAAGGGAAAGCGCTTTAATGTTCGATCGCTTCTCCGATTTAACAGTCGATCATATAAAATCCGTCCTGCTTTTGATCGGGATTTTCCTGGCGTTTTTTATTTATCTGGCGAAAAAGCATAATCTTTTCGATCTGGAAAGAAAACTGAATTACGGGCTTGGAGTCGCGGCTCTGACTGCATTTCTGAGCTTTTACAATTTCGGATTCTTTCATTTCGGCGGCGGCGTTTTCCATACCCACGACCTTTACCATTATTACATGGGTTCCAAATATTTCAAAGAGGTCGGCTATCTATATTTATATGACGCCACGATAGTCGCTGATGAGGAATCAAACAATTACATGCGTGAGGTGAAAACCATCCGCGATCAAGCGAATTACAACATAATCCCGCGTGAAACTGCGCACCAGACCGAGGATAAATGGCGGACGAAATTCACAATCGAAAGATGGGGCGAATTCAAGGGTGACTTGATATGGTTTGAAGCCCAGCCGCATAATTGGCAATGGTGGGGAGGCATCGTCGGTGATTTTGGCTATAATCCATCGCCGGTGTGGACAATGGATGCGCAAATTTTGAGCAACCTGATTCCGACAAGTTCAATGCTCGGCATGTTGTTTATAGCTTATTTAGATGGGATTTTGGCGCTTATCATGCTGGTGGTAATATGGCGGGCGTTCGGGTTACAAACGGCGCTGTTCTCCATGCTTTTCTGGGGCACGACATTCGCGTATGTTTTTTCCTTCACCGGGGCTTCGATGCTGCGACATGATTGGATAGTTTATCTGGTGATTTCCATTTGCCTGCTGAAAATGATGCGGCCGCGCGCGGCGGGATTTTTCTTCGCAGCTTCCTCCAGCCTGCGGATTTTTCCGGTTTTATTCATATTCCCACTGGCGGCGAGTTTTTTAGCTAAGAGCTTCCTAAGGAAAAAAATCGAATGGCAAGGCGGTAAATTTTTAATCAGCGCAGCGCTTTGTGCAATCGCGATTCTTCTCTGCACCATGATTTTTGTTCCCGGGCATCTCGGCGCTTGGCCGGATTTCATCGCCAAAATGAAGGTTCACAAGGAGTCATGGAATACCTGGAATTGGGGATTCATGGATATTTTCCTCTATCGCGGCGAGGTTTACGATAACCTGCCGGATAGCTGGAAAATAACGAAGATGCTGGAAATTCAGCCTTTTATACTCTCCATTAATCTTTTAAGGCTGGCCACAGTACTACTGCTGGTATTCGCCGCTTCGCGCCTGGAATATTGGGAAGCCTTGAGTTTGGGCGGCTGCATGGTGTTTTTATTCACCAATCCGACCAAATATTATTTCGTGCATTTAATTACGCTTATTCCATTTTACACAGCGCGCCTCGACCAACTATGGCGTGTACGCGGGATAGCGATGTTGTTTGCACTGATGATATTCATGTATCTGCTCCGCTCATTCAATGAAACCGCGGTATTGCTGCAGTTTGCCATATGTTCGGGCGTTTATCTGCTTTATCTATACACCATCACCGCCACCATAAAAAATGTTCGATAAATTTTTTGACCCGAACGTGAATTTCATCAAGTGCCTGCTACTAACGGCGGCGGCAATGCTTGCGATTTTTGCGCATCTGATGCAGCACCATCCGATACTTAAACAATACGAAAAGCATCTGAATCGCTGGCTTACAATCACTGCTACGGTTTCGTTTCTCGCATTTCTGAATATGGGATTTCTGCATTACCAGGGTGGACTTTTCCATGGCTATCGAGTTTTTAACCGCTACATGACTGCGAAATATTTTGGCGAAATCGGGTATCATTATCTGCCGGAAGCCGCACTGGTGGCAGATAGCGAAGATGCAAAGTTCCTTAACGTAAAGCAATTCAGGAACCAAAAGGATTTCACGCTGCATCCGGCACCTGATGCTTTGGTCACTAAAAAAGAATGGCGCGGGAATTTTTCCGACGCGCGCTGGCGGAAATTCAAGGAGGATTTAAAGTTTTTTGAGCTGAAAGGCGGGCGGAAAGTTAACCTCAACTGGTGGAGCTGGGACAGCATCCTGACCGATAATTCTTACATAGATACGCCGGTATGGCTTGGTTTCGCGCACATAATCACAAACATCCTGCCAATTACAAGCAAGGTGCCGTTGCTATTGATAAGTTTTTCCGATTCGATTTTGATTCTTCTGATGGCCGCCGTAATTTTCCGCAATTTCGGATTGCCGGCGGCGGCGCTGTTCACCATATTGCTTTGCTGCAATTATGCGCCGTTTTTCCCCTGGTCGGGCAATGCACTGCTGGAAATGGATTGGCTGACATTGCTTGTTTTCACCACATGTTCACTGAAAAAAAATAAAGCTGCGAAAGCTGGGGCTTTTACCGCCGCTGCCGCTTGCATCCACACATTTTGCGCTGTTTTCACCGTGCCGCAGCTATTGAAAATAATCGGGGATTATTCCCACGACAGGCGCTTTGTCCGCGAAGACGCAAAATTTTTTATCGGATTTTTTATTGCTGTAATTATTCTGATTTTTTCATCGCTGATATTTCTACCGCATGAGAT
>Ga0206957_1057_pt1 | contig 30812 bp, 27 predicted proteins | sample Alteio_BWOrgHeat_32_FD_152975 | JGI IMG/M metagenome (GOLD analysis project Ga0206957, IMG submission 152975) | Enriched cells from forest soil in Barre Woods Harvard Forest LTER site, Petersham, Massachusetts, United States -... | ecosystem: Environmental > Terrestrial > Soil > Temperate forest >...
GAGAATGCAAATGTGTCCATGTAACTCCCATATAATAAAATCTAACACCCTCCGAATGTATATCCATGGAATGGACAGTAGCCAAATTGTCCACATTGTTTTGCATAAATATACTATAATAATAAAAAGCAAACGCATTTTCAAGAGTACATGTCAAATGTCGAAGAGAAGGCATGTTCCATTTCACAGTACTTGTAAGATTAAGCAAATAAATAGCATTTAACGTAGGTTCTATTGAATTATGGAAGTACACAGATACATGATCCAAATACATCCATGGGAAAGCATCCTTCGAGTTATCACCTCTAATTTGAATAAGCTTCAGAAAGCATGAAATCTCACAATCCAACGATCGCAGAAATATCATGGTGTGGAAAGCACATGTATTAGTCATGTTTTGGAAAGAAGATAAATAGCCTACGTTATAGTATCGACGCTTATGTAAATTGACATGTTGTATGTACTTAAAATTTGATGTGGTAGATTTCATCTTTAAGTTACAGATAATACTATTTGAGCTCCAACAATCCATATGTTGAAGTTTTATATTGGAGACTTTGGAAATGATGAAAAGGAATGGAGTATCTTTTAATTCTATGAAAGGCACAAGGAATATCCAAAACCATTGAAGATGTTGAACTTGTTTAAATATAGAAGGCGTAGAAGAAGTTGAAATATCGATTGGAATGTGATTTAACGTTTGATCACTAGGTGAAGTTTTATATATCAATCGCCTTGATTTACGTGTTGAGACGAACATCTGATTAAACAATGAAGAATAAAACTTGATGTAGGATAGAGAATTCTCATTCAAAATAGTAAAAACAAGGTAAAGGTAAATAAATGCATGAATATTTAATATTTCTTGTTCTATAATGATTCATTCTTATTCAAGTCCATATCACATTCTTGTCTTTTTGAAACTTTTCACCATGTTTGGACTATTTTCTCATGTGGGATTTGTACCTCCTGGTGATTTGACAGTGGAAACCGCCAATGATTCTGTACTGTCTTCATTCACTCCTCATTCATCTTTTTTCAAATTTTGTCATTTACGTACCACTCCTGTGTTTCAATACGGACATGAATTAGATTTAGAATCTGAAATTGGATTTCCTGGACTAGGTGAAATTGTGTTTAAAGAGGATATAAAAAATACATCTCCTACGACAAGGTTAACCAGTGAAACCACTGTGAAACTGAAACATGAAGATCTTTATAATTCAAATATAAGTATAAGAAATGAAGCAAAATTACTTTGTGTATTGAAGAATACTGCCAATTCTTTTCGTTTGAATAGTGATATAGAGGTCGTGAGTGAAAGTTCAAAGAATACACCTCAATTTTTTCGTGGAAGAATTCAAGTGAATGATTTGAAATATCCTGCAAACGTAGGAGGAATTGATATGGCTTTCGGAAGTGATAAAAATTCAAATGATGTACATGAGACCATGACTCGATGGTTTATGAACAACCATAGAACGTCTATGGGGATTTCAAGATGTTCATCTGTAACGAATAGACATCAAGATTTATCCCATTTTTTTATTGCAACATCCCTCATTCCTTCTAAATGGTCTATTGGGTTAGAATCCTTTGATCGAAGTGAAAATAGGGAACCGTACAGTCGATACATACAAATGGGTTCCCAATTACGCGGCGAAAGTTGGAAATTGTCTACACTAGCACGGTGGGCTGTTTTCCCTCCTACATCCCCTTTATTTCAACTTTCAGGGTATTACAAAACAAGCACTCTCTTTGGTACATTAGAATTGTCAGGAAGATCCACGATCGAGCGTAGTCATCATATGAAAGATGCAATGCTGGAAATGAAAGCATTGATATCTAAAGGAGCATCTAAATTTTATGCAACCGTGTCTTCTATACCCTTAGAACATGCTCGTAAGCTTGTTGTAGGAGTGAAGCATCCTCTTGGCGATCATGGACATATTGTTATACAAGGCTCAGTCTCCAAAGATTTAGTCCAAGGTCATGGTCATATACAGGCAACCTCATGTAAAGCAGGTATTGGATTTTCTTTTGATTTTTAATTAATGTGTTTATTATATAATTTTCTATATAAAGGCTACTATGTGACTGTATACATCCTCCTGAATATATCCTTTTGGATATGTTCTGTTGAAATTCTATTCTATTGGATCTTTTCTATTATTATTTTGTTCTTTATAATTTGTTTATGTATGTCATTTTATAATTACCATTTACATATTAACTTATCAATCATCTTCTTTCAATCCACATCCACATAAAATAATATACATATAACTGCATCATGGATCCCATTGAATTTTCCAGACGTATTAATTTCGAATTTAAAGATTTGGACACAAGTGATTATACAAGTACGTTTGAATCGTTGAAAAAAATTGCATTCAGTGTAGAAACTCAAGTCTTTGAATTCAATACTTCCCATTCCCATTCGTCGAGTATTAGCAGCAATCATGAAGTAAATATCCGCATGAAATTTGAGAAACCTAAAGGGACTAAATATGGAACGATTGAGATTGAATATATACCGAAAGCATCGGTTCCTTACATGTACCCAGCCTATCAATATAAAATTAGAGGCACCGACCAAACATCTATGCTCAAGTAACGAATAGAAATCATTTTCTTTGTTGTGTAGGATTGTACGTACATTACATCTTTGGTCATTATATGAATCTTTGATTGTTGCATGGGATGATAAACTTCTATGTATTTTTATATGGTGTATATTTTTACATAATATATTGTATGCATGTATTGTGTATTGTTATTATTTTAGTTAACTAATGTTTTTATGATTTTTACAAAGGGTCGAGTAAAGATACAATTAATTAATTAAAATTTAAAACCAATTTTTATTTAGTAAAACTGTCAATACATCTTCAATTATTAAACATGGACGGCAATGGTACTTTTTACCCTGTTACACGTATTACTGAACAATCAGAAATAAGGACAATACTTCAAACGTTGATAGAAGAAGATTTGATTTCTGGAGAATCTCTGAAATTAAACCAACACAAATCCATCTACTTTAGTTTGAAAAGAAGTGTACCTTTCCGTAAGGATATGATAATTACTGAAAGAGTTATGAACGGTGAAGTTATAAATAATGTCGTTGACTATGGACCGTATGGGACTGACTCCATTCCCTTAGACATGAATATTCGACAAGTGAAACCCGAGTTTGTTCTTTCATTGGAAAAATTGCATCCAGTAGATCGAATTGGTCACAATGAAGTTATTGATTATAGTAAAGTTCAATATACTTTATTATTGAAACAAGATTTTGATTCTGACATGTCTATAAAGATTAAACATACACAATGGGGTGGATTCATTCATGCCTTACCCTATGTAGCGGATGAACTAGAAAATAATGCTAAACGTTTGTTTGAACACACATTAGGAACTCGTATTGTCATGGGTTATACGAGTTAATTAATTGTGAAATGAAACTTGTTCTATTGAAACTCTTCTTGTGTTTATTATGTTGTCTATTTTTCATGTTCCACGATTTTATTTCATTATGCTTTCTTTCAAGAAGTAAAAAATTATAAACTTGTAAACCATATGCCAAAGAATATTTAAAGGGTATTTTTATCAACGCTTTATAAAAAGGTACTTTCGAATCTCTCAAAAGGTCTTTGAATGCTTCGTCAAGTATTAGATTGATTTACCATATTCTGTAGATCTTCATTCGTCTCAACTTGACTATCATACTCACTTTCACTAAGCGGAGCAAGTCCATACGTATCGCCAAATCGTCTAGTACGGGAATTGTTTTTCTTGCGGCTATAGACATCTAAGATTAATTAAGAGATGAAGAACAACTTTCTTGAATGTTGTTGTAGAACTTTTAGTTTTTCGTCTGTTTTATTCGTGGATCACAATTCAACTTTTAAATCACTTATTCGCGCCCAAAAAGCTGACGTCCTTGACCTGTCCCACTTGAATGGATCTAGATCACCAGCATAGGGAGGAGTATCCAGAAATACAATGTCTTCTCCTCCATGACCTATCCAATGGTTATACATGATCCATTTATCGTTCATTGAGTCGTGTAGTGGGTGTTGCCTTAGATAGTCAAGACAATATATTTTGTATTTGTTTACACGCATCCAATGCGCACGCTTTCTTGCACCACGGCTCATGGTTCATAGAATGTTTGCAATTTGTGATTCATTTTTGTACAGGTTTTTAGTATATAATCACATCGTTAATGCATGGGCTTTATTGAACTCTATGTTATATATAAAAATATATATAAAAGACTAATGTAGAGCCCAAGAATCTAATTAGGTTTGTGTTCGTTCAATTCTTCATGTTAATTAAATCCATGTATATCAATCAATTAATGTATTAATCAATTGATTTATTCATCCATGTCCGTATTTAGAGAAGAACTGGAAATATGGTATATAAAGCTGCAGAAGTCTATTGAGCGTATGGAATCAATCGATCGCGACAACGACAAGCTGTACAACAGTGTAGTAGAACAGATTCAAATCCAAGGACAAATCACCGAACCTTTAGATCATTTAATGGAGCTAATTCATGATAAACTCCATCATATTCAAGATTTCTTTCAAGCATCTCTTGGACTTTTTTCAGTTTTTTCATTTTTACAAAGAATTTCTCATACTCCTTGCTCTCAACTTATTTCAAGTCGTCGATTGATGTTGTTTCATTTTGTAAAAGAACATATCAATCAGTTGATTTCATTTTCCTATACAATGCAATATATTTAATATTGTCAAAATATTTTAACTTTCTACAGATAGTACATATATCCCACACGAACTGAGAAACAATTGAACTTTGGTATTCACCAACAAATAACAAAATCGAATAAATGACATGAATCCACAAACCGAAAACGTATAGCCCAAAAATTCAATCAAATATTCTAATTGGTATGGATGAACAGGGTTGTTCCCATGGTGAATTAAATTACCTAGGAGATCCACGTTGAGTTGAGGTACAGGAAGCCGCATAGGATGGTCATTGTTCTGTTCAAGCAATGATATGAAGAGCATGACGAGCATCGTCAGAGTTCCAATGACTACCATGGACCACCAAAGAATATGTCCTGGCAATGCAAACATAGATTTGGATAATTTCATCCCCGCACAAATCCATAAGAAGAATTTAATGAAATAAGCGACAATGAGAACCGACCCTGTGACGAGCAAAAAAGTACAAACAGCACATGTCCAAGGATGAGAAATAAACGTAGCAAACCCCATACGTCCAAATTGATACTGATAAAGACAAGTGCCACAATGCCACGCGGCATTAGTATTCGTACTTGTACGTCGCCATTGGTCTAAACATCCCACATGAATGTACCGTTGAGTGCCTCTACATTTACAAGGACTGAACAAACGTCCAGATTCGACAGACTCTTCTGATTCAAAACAAATTCTACACGTGAGAACTGAATCGTCTGATTCATCATTCATTGAATTTGAATATGTATATTTGATACTTGGTTTTACCTTTTTGCTTACGAAAATAGATTAAAAAAGTATTATAAAAATACTATAAAAATATTAGAAAAGGATGAACAAGGTCAGTAAGAATGATCATGACAACAACACTGAAAACAACAAATTATTCGTATACCTCTTATATAGCAACAGGGAAGAAACACCTTCTTTTTGTGAACTCTTTAGATCTCATGAAGAGGCAACAAATTACATCACAGAATGTGTGATAGATTTTTATACTGATATGAGAGGAGACGGACAATTTGAAAAGGGTAAACGATATGAGGATCATACATTTGGGCAAGTTGAACAAGCGTTTTTAGATCAAATGAAGTATCACATAGAACTCATTTACGATATCGATCCAAATGAAATCATTTATATTAATATGGATGGCAATTCTTACTTGTGGAATATACAAAGACCGCTGACGAACAGCGAAGAAGAATGGAAACAATTGAGACTGGAATCAAAAAATGTACAAGAAGAGCCTACAGATTTCTATGAAAGGTTCCTATAAGGGACCATAAAAACAAATAAGTAAATACTAAAGAATAGAAGAAATAGTTACGCAGTTTGAAACTTCCTTTTTCGTCCTTTATTACAAATGTTTTTTTTAGTATTGGCTGCCGTGTTTGTGGATAGTCGTTGCTTTTTGATGAATGTTTCTGGTGTGATTTCTCTTTGTTTACTCAATATCTCTGCTTTTATTCCAGAGGGAAATTGAATTTGGCTGTCACTTTTGGCCAATACATCATCATCGGCAATATTTGAATAATCCGCCTTATATTCATCTGGTCCATAAACATCAAGTCGCCTTTTTGATCCTTTCCTTTTAGATTTTGGAGAACTTGCCGCGTAGGATTTTGTTTTGAACTGGTTCACACCTCGGACCAGAGATGGACTTGGCGTTGGTCCTTCATTTCCTGATGGTGGACCAGAAGAAGGAGGATACATCTGATTAAATTTTTGGAGTGTTTCATTCGAAATTTCACTTCATTTCCGCAACAGTTGTCGAACGGAATCGATTGATAGGCTGTTACGAAATACTTCTAATTGCGATTTCTGAAGCGTTGTACGATTTCTCATTTTAACTCAAAAAAGGCTGAGTATTGCTAATGTATTGAAGTGCCGCCTGTGGAACAACGACCTTAAAAAGAGATTGGGGAGTTCTTTTTTTTCTTTCGTCGGTATTTCGTGATGTAAGTACTTCATTATCACGTTTGAGTAAAGTGAATTGATTTATCGTAGTCGACATCCGTAAACCAATAAATTCACTGTGACTCTGAAACTCCGCAAAGAAGTTTAACTGTAGAGTGAGTCCGATTTTGTAGTCAAGAAAAAAAAGATCGACTGGATGATCCTTACTATTTATAACTATTCAAATAATGTCTATCAATATTAAAGCAACACCTACTTTTACCAATAATAATCCAACTTCGTCCTTTACTAACACACTATCATCATCAATCCAAGAATCTAGCTTCTGCACCAGTCCTATCGCACGATCGAAATCTTCCGAGGAATTGCAAAGCGTTGAAAAAGGACTGAAAGATTTCGAAAACGGACAACACAAGAACTTAAACAACGCCATTGCCGTTGACTTTAGTTGCTATTGCTATTCCGAACGTGGAAGATCGTCAAAAAAAGAGAGATTACAAGAAAAGTTGGTGAACAGAGAGAGAAAAAGCCAACGACAGCAAGGATAAGGATAATGAAGCGTCCACACAAAAAGAATCCAATAATGGAGGATCGACTTGGTTAATACACTATTTAAATTCGTTTTTCTTTCTGGGGAGATCGTATATTTTCATGCATGGGATCATATATATCAGATGACGTCTTGATGAATATGCTTCGTTGCAATTTTTGATTTTTGAAATCTGCTGCATGTTTATTACTTCTTGCTTTATATTCGTTCACATACTTCAGAATATCTGTTCCCTTTGCATCTGTTGCCCGTTTTTTTCCTATTCTTACCTCATTGCGTACTACTCTTTTGCGTTCAATTCATATAACGTCCATCTATTATGTCTTTCAATCCGTGTGTTCATCCAGGATTTAGTACAAAATTTAATGTCACCGAATCTCCTAAATTAAGTCAATGTCTCATGTTTCCCATGGATACATGGACTCGACCGATCACTCGCTACATGGGAGAATGTGTAGCAAATAACCCTAATTTGTGTGGTCGTACCACAGCTTTATTATTGGCAACCGTAGATACTCTGTTGTCCATGTTTATGGTCTTGATGGATCTTCTATGGTCTGGTCTTTGTACTTGTATTACCTTTTGCTGTTTTTGGTGGTTTCCAGATCGATCGAATGCAATTGATTTTCGAGATGCGTTTTGTAGTAACCTGGGTCGATGCACCTTTTCCATTTGTTATGGTCCTATTGCTGCGATTAAGCTATGGATTGATGCATTTCAAGAAAATAGTTGTTATAAATGGCTGATGGGATGTTTAGTATTTCCTTGTGTCTGGCCCTTTACTTGGTGTCTATCTGTTTTTTCACTGTGTAGATGTCCCAAAGGTACGGGAAAAGACATGATTGATCATATTGACAATCCAGGCATTGTGATTCAAGTATGAAATAAATGGTTTATTATTTGTTGAATTTATTTGTTTGGTATAGCATATTCATTGTTGTTAAACTAAATTATAAAATCTATTCTTTTCCACGAGGAACTGACAAATGTCTCTTACAATGATGCATTTTTACAAAGCAACCTAGAAGATAAAAAAGCACGGATTAGGGCAATGTCTACTTCAAGCTGTTTTTATGTGTGTTTATTTAACCAACACAGTCAATCAACTATCCATCTTACACCATCGTCGAATGATTTATTGAATAATGTACATCCTCCGATCGATCCTTGTATATTTAAAACTCGCATTGTTCTTTTGAAGTCTGATATCAACGAACTAAAATGCGATGCGATTGTGAACGCTGCGAATGAAGGATTGAGAGGATGTTTTGTTCCCGGTCATTGTATTGATGCTGCGATTCATAGTAAAGCAGGTCCTGAATTATTAGCGCATACAAAGATCCATTTTGCTGGATGCGGGACGGGAGAAGCTGTCTTAACACCCGCATTTCAACATCCAAACTGTACGTCGATTATTCATACAGTGGCGCCACGAAATGGCTTTGAAGTCACGTTGCCAGACGGCACAAAGGTTAGAACCGTTCCCCATGCTCAAGGACTGATGAACTGTTATCAGCGATGTTTAGAACTTTGTGACGCACATCATCTTCGATCCATCGCGTTTTGTTGTATAGGAACTGGAATATTTGATTATCCAAAACCGGAGGCGTGTAAAGTTTCACTCTCTACTGTCTATAACTATTTGAAGGAACATCCAACGACTAGTCTGGAAAAAATTATTTTTTGTACACATACGTCTGATAATATGAATCTATATCAAACATGGATCCAAAGTTGGTTTCCTACGGTAGTGCCTTGTATACCTATCACTATCTTGCTAAATATCCATCCTTTTATTTATACTATAACACTTGAAGACTGGGATGTCAAGAGTACAACCATTGCGTCGATCGTAGAAAACATACGTACCCAACGTCCTCTCATTCCTTCCTGTATGCGCATTCATGTTGATAAATGTGGAGATACCTCCTTGAATCAAACTTTAGAAATCTCTTCGTCTCATTTTCATGTAGCTTTCGTCACTCTTTTGGAACTGGCCCATTATAAATTTCCTGAAGATTGTTGGACATTGCCAAGTAGTTTAATACGTATGGAATTTTATTAAAAAGGAAGATGATGAAGCAGCATGTGGGAAACTTGGGAGACTCTTTTAATTAGAAGAAAAAAAACAATAAAAAAAAAACAAAAAAAAGAAATTACCAATAGAGATATTTCATACAGTATGTCACAAGAGTGTCAAAATTTGGCAAACAAATTCAAATTCATAGAAATGTTGTGGGATGATCAAATTGAACAATATAGAAAGTTAAGAATTAATTGGGAAACGTTACAAAGTGGAATCGATAGATTACTGTATAGAATTCATACTGATTTTTTAGACCAAGCCGCCGAACATGAATGCCCAGAAGCAGCATATATACAGAGGAAAGCGGCATTTTACTCCAAAGAATATTCTCGACTAAAAAAGATTGAAAAAAACTTAGAGGAAAAATCCCAAGGTAAATACAGATAGATATAGATTGTCTAATTATGATAGTAAATGAGTTTTCATTTATTCTATTAAGTAAAAAATATAAACATATCAAGCTTATAACTTTAATGTGTGTAACGTACATGGACAAGTAAAGCCGCGTCGATGATCATGATGAATGTACCAACATTGAACCGAAGATCTGGAAGATAAATCTTGAATCCACAAGACATCATGTTTGGATAACGCCACTTCTTGATAGAGTCCTTGTCGAATCATCCAGTATATGTATAAGGCATATGGATTCATATGTAATGGATAGTTTGGATCTTCTAAGCGAATGTGAAGTCCTATGTCACATCCTGAACTAGTCCACATGGATATATTCGTCCTGATACGAGATATAACAAGGATTAGTCCACCCAATGCGGCAACAATCCATATATTGGTCGTGTGAGTATCGAGACTAATAGCAGCATATATGATCGTGTACAGGGTGACGAGTAGTAAAAAATAATTATTTTCAGTCCACGACATCGGCGTGACAATAACATTTGTCAGTGTGGAAGCCGACAATGATCTTGCTCCTCGACTACATAACGACGACAGAGAAAAGGCGATAATGGCACATACACCAAACAGAAATCGGGGCATTTCAAGCGTCGGAAATACACTGGGAGAAGACGCAACAATACCCACAAACAATAATCCTACTATCCACGCTATGAGAACACGTTTTCTTGTACGTGTTTGTTTATCTGTTGGAGGACATAAAGAAAAACTCGCGTACAAGGAATCACCGGCAATTCGTCCTGCTTGAATGTCAGTCCCCATATACAGGACAATTGCTAACATGCTTAGTACATTCATACCATCATCGTTGTATGCGGTCAACCAAAAACATTGATTTAAACCAAATCGTACATATGGTGAGGTCCATGGAGATTGCATTAGACGTGCCCATTCAAAATTTTGAGCGACAAATAAAAGCGTGATACCTACATATAAAAGAAGAAGCATGGCGAATTGTCGTTGCGACGAAGAACCAGTAAGTGATAACCCTAAAAATACCCAGGCACAAAATCGACGAACGGTTGCATCCGTATCCGCATTCATAACTTTACTTAAAAGTAAATTTGATTTTCTAGACGATCGGGGAAGAGGTACAGGAATAAAGGGTTTTGGAGATACCATTCCTTCTTCTTGATTATGAAGATTATGAAGATTTTGTATATCCTCTTCATGAAAAGCATCTAAGACATCAACATTTGGATCTTGAATACAATGAATGAGTTGGGACATGTCCTGACTATTTATATGAGAGGTTTGAAACATCCACATGCTCATCCACCACATAATACAAGTAAAAGCAAATTGAGTGAAGAAATAGAGATACGCATTAACAAGAGATGGAGTATCCAAATACGCATTGAATTGACCTAGAGCGTGTCCAAATTTATTATCACCTAGAATCGTATAGGGGGAAGAAAACACAAGAGCTTGAATCGTCCCATTTATGAAAGGACTTGTTTGATTGTCCATTCTTCATTCGTACCTGTGAAAAAAAATACAAACAAATATATAAATATAATGGAAAGCAACTTCGTTCCATATTCTACAAAGATAGCAAATAAAAGTTTATACATTTATTTTATACATCGAGTTAACGTATATCAGAACCATGCAACCAAATCAATTAAAATTGGCAGAAAAATGGTTCAATTTCTCAACCTACATTTACTATCCCATGCACAATATTGAATATGGTTAATTAAATAATTTAGATTGTTTTACTTTTTATGTAATCGTTTAAGAATTATTTTTTCAAAAGATCATAATCCTATATTTGTTCAATATACTGTAGTATTTAATAAGTAATCAAATTTTTTGAAGTAGTCAAAAATCAACTATCAAATGCAAACATGCTTGTTTCATGGGTTGAAAAAGCTAGGAATTAAAATCTTTTGAATATGAATATGTAAATAATATGATAATACTTCTTGCGTGTGATTGGGATTAGAAAAGGACGCTGATAAATATGTTGTAGATAAATGATGATAATATTAAATTAAACATCTCAAAATCCTAAATATGATTCAACTCGTGTAAACATTCTTTAGTAACAATAAAAGTAAAAAAAAGAAAATTTAAACATAACTTCAAACGTACTGGAGAAATGTCGAAAACTAATGACATACCTTCTGAAGACTGTTTAAATATTACAAAGCGTTTTATTGCAGCAAGAGAAGAATTTAATGGAATTCAACGCTCAATGGAAAATAATCCAGCTTCATGGGAAAAATTCCTTCCAAGTTTAGAACACGCATTTGCGAGACTTTCTTCAATCAATAACTTATTTGCAGAACATACTTGTAAATATGCAGAACAAGCCAAAAGGGGAACTGATGCGAGTAAACAAAGGATTGAGTCGTGGATTTGGAAAATAGAAAACATACCATGGTAAAACATTAGTTTATAATATACAACATATAGTCTAATCTAGTGCTCAGGCATATTAATTAAGGCCGCATCACATTCTGTAGCAAATTTATTTATTTTATACTTTATACTTTCACAATCTTTATTGCCTATATAAAAAAGTGAATTAGATATTTAATTAGATATTCATCTTGGTCTGTATCGTGCTACATGGCATTAATTTGTATTTCTTGTTATTGATCAGTGATCAATTTTATTCTTTTAATCCTGCTTTTATTTATCTAATATGACTTCCCTTTCTATTTCTTATCCTACTACTATAATTACATATCCTGAATGTGCAAATTTATTCCAAGTGCACTGGAATCATCCAACAGACGGTATTGCATTTCAATCAATGCGTTGTTTTTTAAGACAATCCAAAATTTGCGAACAAGTATACAAGTCAATAGCAAAACATGTAGAATCCGAGGATAAAAGAATAGTGTCAGTGGTGTTCCTTCTCAACCCCGTGAATTTGAAGAAGGATTAAAAGGTGCGAAAAACAGAGCGAAGGAAAAGCACTATGAGACCCTCTCAGAAAAAAAAGACGTGTTGTACAACATAGGTATAGAAAATTTTATTTATGAACAACAATGCCTGGATCAAGCATGTGTGTATATGAATAGGCTAGAACGTCGTGATCGACAAGAGTCGGAGTGGTACGGATTGACTGACAGTACTCCTCTTGATGCTGTCTATGTTGACATGAGTCGTAAAAGCGGATGGACCATTCCAGCAGGTCATTTTTATGCGGAAAAGCACGGCTTAAATACAAGCGATTGGTTTTTATCGAAAGGTCCTAAAACTTGAGTTCAAATGATGAAAGAAACATTAATCGAAGGACTATATCGTTGTTATTAATTATTATAAAAAATCATATGATATTTGACGACAGTGAAAGACTATGTAATTTTATTCAAGTTATATGTAGGCTTGCATGGGTGTTACAAATAAAAACAGCTAAAATGTATATAAACTTATATCATCAAATTATCATATCTTTTATTTGTACACAAATGAGGTTTCATGTTCTGTCTGATATCCATCTCGAATTCTTTCAACATGATCATGTCCCCATTGATACTTTTTTAACCATACCAAATGAACCGAAAAATCACACGTTGTTATTGGCGGGGGATATAGGTTATCCTTGGATGAACAACTACATCCATTTTATGAAAGATGCTTGTAAAGTATTTGAGCACGTCCTGTTCATTCTGGGGAATCATGAGTTTTATTCAAACGGAAAATATACCATGGAAGAGATCAATGTGTTAGCAAGTCGAATGGCTGATGAACTGAAATTGGAAAATTTACATTGTTTACAAAACCAAGCTTTCGAATTGAAAGAAGAGAACCTTGTCATACTCGGTACGACGCTCTGGTCTCCTATATCAAAACAGAACGAATCAAATATTAAACACAGTATCTCCGACTACCGCTGTATCTCGTCAACAGAAAAGTGGAATAACATAACCTGTGCCGAGGTTACCCAACATTATAATACAAATAAGAAATGGCTAGAAACGCAACTTACTCAACTTAAACAGCTGCAACAAGTCAGCAACAAACAAGTGATAGTGTTGACGCATCATGTACCTTCATTAACGACCTTAATCGCGGATAAATACAAGGGATCACCTGAAAAAGAAGCAACGAATGAGGCATTTGGATCAAATTTAGAAGGATTGATGGAGCAGTTTGAGAATCTCAAGTATTGGGTGGCTGGACATACACATACGGGATTTCAGACTAAAATTCATCATACTCAAATAAGGATGAATCCTCGTGGATATTCTATTGGTGAAGAAAAAGCAGAAAACAGCAACTTCATTCTAGATTGTATCTTTGACTTATAAGTTAAAATTTATTTACACATTTAGTTATATTATATTTTGTGTTATTCCATGCAAGTTTGGCGTTCCTTTGATTAGATTTAGCGCCAGTTTTACCATCATAAAAGTTATCAAAATCATATGATATTAACATTATGCTCATCTTCACAGATTGAAATGACATCATTATCCTGTAAAAGAGTAAGGTTGAATCCTTATCAACCTTTATCTATCCAATATGTTCATGACGATGTTGGGATTCGTCTATTTCTCCTTGATGATAAGCTGTATTGTTGTGTGAATGACCTGTTTGTGTCCAATAAATGTACTTCTCATGGTTATTTCTGGACTGATTGTAATGGTTCTCTTGAAGTAAGAAAAATAGCAGTATCAAAAAAACCTGGAATCTCAGGATATTCACACGCTTATCAATTTATTTGTGTTATACCACAAGAATATGTTTATTTTTATACCTTTCCTGACACAATGGTAAATAAGCAATCTTATTATAATAATTCAGATCCTTCAGAGACATTGTGTACTTCAACTAATTCAACTAATTCAATGACTGACTGATGAAAGGGTGGAATAACAATCTAGTTTTGATCTTTTGTCACTTATTGTCTATATACAACTACTTATTATTTTGCTACATTTTCCGTTTTATCCTGTTTTTAAATCAAGATTTTATAAGACTTGGCTTATATATAGACCCTCCCTCTTCTGGCTTATGGTTGAATTCATTAAACTCTTTTCACTCATTGAATTCTATTATTTTTCTTTTTGACAAGATAAAAGAATATAATATAATCATTGTATATTTATATAATCTTCTCTCATAACAAGTTAATCAATCATCCATTCTATTGAAAATGGGTGTCGATATTATTCAAGAGAGAGAGGATGCGGCTATGGAGTATGTAGAAGATGTGGTATGTAGGCCCTGTGAACCATATAAATCCGACCCATCTAATTTAATGCATTTAAGTGAATCTGACAATTTAACTGAATCTCTGTTACCGTTTTTAACTCCTGACCTTCAACATCTTGGATTAAAGATATATCATGAATCAAGGCTTAGAACAGATACTAAACGTCTATCCGCTGATACATTGTATTCAAAGACACTTATTAACATGATTAAGAATATGGAACCAATCATTGTTCGTAATGGGAAAGAATGGCGAAGATATTCGTTTAAAGAAGTTGTCATTCTACCTCCTACAACGATTAGAAGTGATGGACAGACAGAACGTACGGTTCCCCTCGATTGTTTGGCATTCGACAAGGGATACACATCGGATGTATATGCCTTCGTAAAAGAAGAAATCTTTGTCATGTCGTGTGACGATGGATCGATGGTGTTCGATACACGTCAAATGCAACAAGAAAAACGTCGAGCTGCCATTGAAGCAGCGACGAATGAAGGAATTGTCACCTTAAATTTGTACGACAATGGTGAATTGATAGAGCTTCCAGTTCAAAAGAATAAGAGTAAAAATAATACGTTGAATACTTATTCCTTGCCACTTCTGACATTTACCCTTACACCCTTGAGTAAGAAGCAAATTAAATCTATTCTAACTCAATTAGATGTCGATCCAGAAAATAGTGAAGTGTGGAGAGGACATATCGATCATGAAGATGCGTTTTTAGATAGATTACATAAAACCTATAAAATCGATTTGTTTAGGTTGTTACAACTGAGTCTCATGGGCGAAAAGGCAGAATTTATTATCAAACAATCAATAGATGTCAAGAATTCAACTATTGAGTCCCATACATCTGACTCATCTGACGCATCTAACAAAAACAAGATATCGGATAATTCTCGTATTGCCTTTATTGGACTAGCAATTGGGTTCCCGACAGATCAACTGTATCAATTCAGTAAGAAATTTGAAAAACGTCCTTTAGCATCGATCGAGGACGATCGTACAAAACTTCATGATTTAGTCAATCAAGGTGATTTTTCATTGTTCGATTTATTCAAATTCATTCGTCATTTAGCACCATGGGTGGATATTAAACTCACGTTGACAGATGCTGAATTGAATCAAAAATTATTGGAAGAAGATATACAACATCAAGTAGATTCCACATTCACCACTCAAGTGAATCAAATAAAGACTGAACATTCAGAACATGATAAAGTGTCAGATGGAAACCCAACTATTGAATTACCTATTGCGGCTTCAGTTTCCTCCAACAATTCTTCTCCCCCTGTTGGAGGTTATATATTACCGCCCCATTTATATACACATGCTCAACAAATTGAACGATATGGTATTAAACAACAGGAGAACATGTATCCATATGTGAAATTATTTGATTTACACATTCTAGTCCAATCGATGTTGGATAATATGAACGATGGGCTAGGGATTGAGCATTCAATATGTAATTTAGATTCAGGCGGTTATTTTATCACCAATAGTGGCATTGAAAAGATTATTATGTTTAGACATGCGCTAGTCCCTAACATTGTCATCAAGCAATACAAAAAAGGCAATGGAAAAAGCTTATATTTTTGCGAATGCAGAAGTAATCATATCGATGAAAATCGATCATCCAGTACATTCTTCCTTAATTTTATTCCGGATAAATTACTCACAATTGATGAGGAAACTGGTAAATTAACCGATGTGGGACGTGCAGTAGGACGTGTTTCTCAATTGTTGCAAAATATTCCATTTGTCCTATGGATGAGAGCGTTAGGCATTGAATCGTCCGAGGATATCCAATTGCTTTATCAAAGTATTTGTGGAGGGATGAAAGAAAAGGCAAGTTTTACAGAATTCCAACGGAAATGTCTATTAAGATGTATTGAAGATGATCATGGGATTAAGACAACCCATGATGCGATATTACGCTTAGGCAAAGCTGCGGGAGGTAAAACCGCAACCGATCAGTGGTTTATTGGTCGTAAGAAATTACGGACAGAAGTATTTCCTCATATCGGAAAAGCCGCTGAAAACAGTCCATTGTTTGAGGTGCAATGTCGTGCCAAAGCAAGATTTTTATGCTACATGCTTCATGCTCTTTTTCTTGTCATTGAACATACGACTGAAATGGATCCTCATGTGTCTAAAAAAACCAACATGTATTTAACCTCTAAAGATAGTTATTTTTATCGTATTTTTCAATCCATTGAAATGATGGCACCCCTGATTCAACAATATTTAAAGCCCCATTTCAACAAATTTATTCCTCAAACGATTTTAAAGCGATTAGATCGTGGACTGGATGTGAACATTTACGAGATCTTTTATATGTCTAAAATAAGTAAAAATCTCAATTTTAATTTATCGATGGGGGTGTGGCATGCGACACCCGGAAAGAAAACAAATACGGGTGTCTCTCAAAACATGGCCAGACATAATTTAGTCGATACGATGTCCCAACACGACAAATCCATGAATCCCATTCATAAAGATGGAAAACAAATTGAACCGCGCTTATTACCTGAAACAGGCATCGGCGTGGCATGTTGTGTCGATAGTCCGGAAGGAGAAAGCGCAGGACTACATCGACAATTAGCACAGTTTGTCCATCAAACGTTGTATAGTGATCCGACACTATTACTAGGACTTTTAGAAGATCCTCTCGATTGGATCGCTACGAATGGTATTGTCTATTCGACCGATAAAGGTCATGCTCACACGATGCCACTTGTCTTAAAACCTGATACAGTCGAATATGACCGTGTAATTCGAGATGGGAACATTGTATTTTGGAATGTCATGATCAATGAAAATCCTTTGTATATTACAACGAGACCCGATGCCTTACTCGAATATATTCGTTATTTACGTTTAAATAGTGGCATTTCATCTGAAATCTCGTCGTTTTACGAAATGGGAAGCGATCCATGGGATGTACGTTTGTTCTCCATTGCCGATGAACAAACTCTTAGGCCGACAGGGACGTTATTTCAACATGAAGGACAGTTGTATGATCCCTTTCAACCGTCTTTAAATGAAGCGTGGTGTGATCAAACAAAATGGTTGAAAGAATTCACCCTTCATATTCACACACATGCGGCTAGAAATGTCACACAACATTGGGTGGCTCGCAATCTTTATAAATTAAGAACGATTGATATCAGTCGTTGTACCAACAAAGATTTACACGTCATGGGACTAGTCGAATATTTAGATGTGAATGAAAAACGCGATTGTTTGATTGCTGTCGATGCCGAGACGTTTATGAAAAGTGTGACAGAATGGGAAGGATATATCAGTCTACACAAGTTAAAAGGTCGTGCTGCGAGATATCCAGCGTCTAAACGAACCAATACCTATACGCATGTAGAATTAGATCCTTCGTTTATTTATGGGATGTGTGCTGCGATGATTAAATTTGCTCCCTCGAATCCACCTGCTAGATTGACCTTTCAAGCTCATATGGGAAAACATGCGCAAGGACAAGCAACGACCAACATGAAAACACATCGAATTGATACAAATTTCAATGAGTTGTGGTATCCCGAACGTCCATTAGTAGGCACCGATGTACAAGAAGCCTTGTCGACGTACAAATTATCAACGTCCTACAACAGTTGTGTAGCGATTGAAGCAGGCGACAATGAAGAAGATAGTCAAGAAGTCAATTTATGTACATCTCAAATAGGATTTAATGCAAGTTCGGTCTATAAGATGTTTAAAGGGGCTGAGCGAAAACACAAGAATAAACTGGAAAAGATAGGTCGTTTTCAAGCAGATCAATGCTCGAGTTATAAAATAGGATGTGATTATAGTAAACTGGATGAACGGGGCATTATTCGAGAAGGATCGTCGGTGGATAAAAATACCATTTTAATTCAGAAATCATTGAATGGGGTAGATAAATCATTATGTTATCGAGGCACAAAACCAGGAGTCGTGGACAAAGTACGTGTCTTTTATACCGATGCAAATTTATTAGTGGTCAAAGGACGTATCCGGGAATCTAGACCGAGTGAAACGGGGGATAAAAATGCATCGGAACATGCTCAAAAAGGAACGATTAAAACTATGCAACGACGAGAAAATATGTCCTATGCGTCTGAAACCTCCATTTTTCCCGATGTCAAATTTAATCCAAGTGCGTTTATATCCAGAATGACGTTTGGAATGAATAAAGAAGGAGAATTAGGTTTAATAGGAGCAATTCAAGGAATGTTCATGAATGCAAGTCCATTTTCTAAACAATATGTAAAACAATTGAATAAATTAGATCCTGCTCATGCCGCTGATCCATCGAGGGAAGAATTACAACATTTTGGGGAACAACTTCATGCGCTTGGACGTCATCCCCAAGGAGCTCAATCTTGTATCGATATGCGAACAGGAAAACGATTAAAAGGAGCAAATATTTGGATGGGGATTTTAGCGATGCAAAAATTGAAACAAATGGCGTGCGAAAAACTACGTGCAAGAGGATTAGGACCTGTCAGTTATGCCACTCGACAACCGACCGATGGAAAAAATAATGATGGGGGACTCAAAACAGGAGGATTAGAATTATGTTCGTTGATCTCGTACGGTGCAGCTCAAGTGGTATGGGATAAAATGTTATTATCGTCGGATCCAACCTATGTTCAAAATTGTCAACATTGTCATAATCGATGTATTTTTGTAAGACATATGGATTTTACCTATTGTTTTACGTGTGACAAGGCAAATAGTGCGACGAATACTTTGTCATCCGCCACCTTTGGTTTATTTTGTAATGAACTTCAAGCCATTGGCATTTCTATTAAACTTCATACCAAGCCTATTTAATTAATAGATCGATAAATGAATGAATTATAAAATTAAAATTAAAAATAAAATCAACGTCCAAATTCTATATCATAGGTGAAGGGTAAATGACTAACCTTGAAACGATGAACGAATTCTGATGCATTTTCATCATTTAACAACTTATATAACATACTTTTTTCAAAAACAAGAGAAACGACAATCGACTGACCTAGCTGAGATAGATTTACCAAGAGCTGTATTATACAGTCTTTTTGATGTTCATGACATGGATCCATATAGGGCTTATATGGCTCATTATTACCACCAACATTATAAAACTCCATAAAATGTGGTATGTTTATACTATTACTATTACCAGCATCATAATAGGCTATACGGAGAGAAGATAAAGTGATTGGAATTGGATATTTAGAAGTACCAATATCTTTCAACGTTTGAAATGCAATATTCGAAATATGTGAACTAAATTCTAAATTTAAACGCGTCAAACAAGGATACCTTCTATCCATGTGAGAAAAATCGAATAAAAACCTTTCGAACATATCATTTTCTATCGATTTGGGGCAGCTTTCTATCTCAAGAGATTGAAGGTTGAAACTAAAATGAGGAATAGAATGTACGAATATGAAACCATCTGTTCTAGGATCTTTGAGATATTTCATTTGTATAGAAAGGTCTTTCACGAATTGAAAAATATCATATAGCATCTGTTGAGTCGGTTCAAACATAAAAGGAACTCGTAACTCCGATATTTTAACCTTTTGTAGACGTCTAGAAAGTCCATGGGTCCATAATAAAGAAAAAGTGTCTTTGTCAAACTGCAGTCTTTTACAGGAAAGATTTTCCAACATTGACAAAGAAGGTAGCCAATCAACTAGGACTCTTGACTCAATAGGTCCTAACTGACATATAGAAAGTTGACGTACATTAGAAAATAACTTCAAATGAAAAGAATCATAAAAAGTAGTTATAGTGGAAAAGGTCACGACCCCAAAAAGTAAGGGTTTGAGTACTTTGAGTTGTTTAGTCTCCTGTATATATTTCTGTAATTTCATTAGAAGTTTCGAGGACCCAGGACTAGAAAAAGGATATAGGTTTACCAATACATCTTTCCATATCTCGGAATAACGACTTAAAGTTTGAAGATGACGACAGGTTTTTCCCACATGAGTAATTTCTTGAAACTCTAGTTGTTGTAATATGCGTATCCACATACGTTGTGGAAGATGAATGTGACTAGTAAATTCATTATTGGAATAACTCATTTTATTCCATATGTCTATGTTGCTTCCTAATTGAAAACTTTTCTTTTTATTCTTTGAACAGGTTGAATGGTTGAATGAGTTGAATGAGTTGAGTGTTTTGAATACATTATATATTATATATCTTTTTGTGCATGAAATATCGATTCTTTGCCTATAAAGTAAATAATACTGGATTTATAGAGGTCTGGCACAGGTTCTATATATATACATATAAGAAGCGCTTCATTAATAAAATGACTCTTATACTTTTTGAATCATTGAAATTCAAGTAATTCAACTTTTATGGAGCCCTTGCGTGATTTTATGGAAGAAAATGAGATGAAATTGCTAGATGATAAGCAATCGGGAGTACCATTAACCATTTATGACTCGATAATGCTTTTGAAATCTCTAGATGATAGGCAACCAGTAGTACCACCATTGGCTGTTGATAACTCGATAATGGTTTTTAAATGCACTGATGGAGAATTGCTCTATTATGCTTCTACATTATTTTCCTGCTCCAAAAGTCAAGGATCATTTTTCGATACGTTCAATCGAGTAATTTCGTGATATCTTTGTCAGGATATTAATATTAATTTTTTTTGATTGAGATAAGGTAAATAAAAAAAATTGTATCTTTTATCAAGGTATTTCCATTGCTTTTTTTAAATATTATAATATTGAATCATACGCCTTTACTTTGAACTATTTAGAATGAGTGAACAAAACATTCCTCCGATAAATGATGCTCAAGCGTATCATCAATCAAATCAATCTACGTCTAGTAACACTGATAACAATGACAACAACAACACCACATCTACATCTACGACAAAGAAACCATTCAATATGCTCGTAAAAGAAGACTTAGAAAAAGGTAATTGTTTTTTAAAGTGTGCCAAGGATGGGTTTGACGCAGTGGGTAAGATGGATCTTTCATGTATAAAGGAAGACGCAGATTTTGATCGTCTAATACAGGGTCAAGTCAATTTACTTAATGCGGATACCATTGCAAAATCGTTGGATCACGCGTTTGGCTTAATTGGAATGATTGAAAAAATAGACGCTTTTAAACAAGATTCCGATCAAGAAGAGGATGAAGATATAAATGATGAGGAAAGTACAAAAGAGGAGTTGGCAACATATTCAGAACAATCAGGTGACTCGGAAGATTCAAGACAGTCGAAACATTCAAATCATCCAGGAGATTCAAAAGATCAATCTACCAATCCGTCTACAAAAACCGAATCTCTACCCTATATCGATAAATTGAAAGCTAGTCTACCTTCACAATTTTCGACGTTCTTAGATCAAGTGATGCCTGATATGGAGACTAAAATGAATGCAATGATGACTGACACATTAAAAAACAAAATGTTAGCGAGTGCGGAAATATCCAATTTATCACTTGAAAAGGCGGATTTGTCCCAACTAAAGACGTTTGCAACAGAAATTCTTCAATTCGATGAATTTAAAGAGATCCTCAAATCTACCTTGCCAGATATTACCAAGTCAATTCTACGTATGTTCAAATCAAACCAAGAAAATCAAAATCAATCCGATCAATCGAATCAAGCAAATCAGTCCAGTCAATCCAATCCATCAGGCCAGCCGTCAACAGGGGTTTCGTCTCATCCTCCGTGCTTAGAAGATTGTACGATCTTAGAGTACATATGTGAACGTCATTGGGAACTTCAATCTGATTTGTCAGCTCAGATTACCGATCTGTATACATGTATCTTGTGCAGAGGAGAAAGAAAGGGCATGTGGATCGACGAAGAAGAGGAGGAAGAGAACGAAGGGGATGACCTAAAAGCGACCACATTCCAATGTCTCCAAATCTCTCCTTGTAATCACATATTCGATCAGCAATGCTTGACGTCATGGAGAACTACACACACTGGATGTCCTCAATGCATTCAAAATGCACAAAATACACCAGGAGTTGATTGAATGATTAAATCATTAAAATGATTGAAATGATTAAACAAATTGCCTATGAATTGATCTTATTGTCGTTTACAAATTACTTTTATTACTTTTATGTTTGTATTGATTTTTTAAATAAACTAAACTACAGCTTATATTGAGGATGTGTAATAATAATAAAAGGAGACAGTGATAGTAAATGAACAAAAGAAGTTATTTTGGATGTTGGACCTGCTTTCAATTTAGTCCTCCAATCAAGTAAATTCGATTGAATATGATCAATGTGATGAGAACGAGTAATTATCGACCATCCACGTGCTTGATACCACTCAAATAATTCCTGTACGGAAGCATATGAAAGTAAGCATCCTTTTCCTAACGGAGAATGAATTTCAATTGGGATATCATATTCTTCGCAATATTGTTCTAATTCTTTTGATCGTCTAAAGGGAGTGAGTTCCACTTGATTCACACACGGTACTTGTACTTTTATTTTGATATCTTTAATAGATAACGTGGATATTCTCAGTTGTTCTAATTGATCAGAGTTAAAATTACTGACTCCCAAAGTATTGAAACGAAGAGGTGACTCTCTCATAGCAGACTGTTGTCGTGAAGCAGCTACATGAAGAACAAGATTAAGATCATACCAGGCTTTGCACGATAGAGTGGGAACAAAATAATGGAGTAATACTCTGTCAACATAGTCTATTTGTAGTTCCTCGCATGCTCTTTCAACAGATTCCATAGAACATCTTTGTTCGTGCGTACCCAATTTCGTGGTAATACACAAATCTTTACGTGTACAAATACCTTCTTGAATAGCTTTTTTGATGCCTAGACCTACTTCTCTATGATTTCGATAAAGGAAAGCTGTATCTACATGACGATATCCTGTTTTTATCGCTTCATATACACAGTTTTCTACTACTTGTAACGGTATCTGATAAGTCCCATACGCCAGATATAACGAACTTGAAACTTTCGTTCGTTTCACCTGCACACTCTCAAGTCATTTGGGAATCTGAGAAGAATCAGAGCGTTCAAAGGACTCAAGAGATTCAGAAGAAACAGAAACTTTAGGAGCATGTTTTTCAGTAGGTTTTCTAGTAGTCCACCGAGGATCATCCCATCTCTTAATCATATTTTTACCTTCCTTAGATTGAAATCCCCTAGTTCGATATATACTTGAAATATATTTCACACCCTCTGGATTACGCAATATACTATAATGGTATTTAAAAAACTTGTTTCTCGTGGTCGTTTCTCCATATTGTTCTTTAATATTAGATTCAAGCCTTTCACGATGAGCCTTATATAACACATGAGGGGAATCGGCATGGTCTATAAATTTTAATCCTCGTTCAGCGACTTCCAAATGAACAAGAGTAGGATGACAAGCAGTTGCACTCCATAACGCTTCCATTCCGAGTCTAGACATTGCATTGTGAGCGACACCCAGTACTCGTAATGTAGTATTTACCTTCAACATATTGGCAAACTGTATAGCTCCATCATCACAGATACGATTTGGAAGTTCACCTAAATCTTGAGTGGACGTATACATACCTAAATCAAGGACTTGAATAGTTGTATTTGTACACATGGCACGAGCCAATTCTCTAGCTCCTCCACTTTCAATACGATTCGAACTGACATTCAACCGTTGCAATGAGGTTGCTTTATTCAAATGTTTAGCAAGAATGACCATACCTTCATCACCTAGACGATTTACTGATAACCACAAACTGTTTAATCCTCTCGTATGGGACGACAATAGAGAAGGTAGAGAAGACACAGAGGAAGATGACGAAACATTAGACTTTCCTACATGCTCAAAATATGCCGAGATGAATTCTGCACCGATAGGTGTAAGTCCATTCGCAGATAAATATAAGTGTTTTAACAGTGATTTATCATTCATTATCAATGCTTGAAATAAGACACCTATTCCAGCATCCAACAATCCACAATTATCTAAATCTAACGTATGGAGATTACAATTGACATGACCTACAAATTTTGAAAGATGCAACATACCCATTTCTTTAATGGGATTCCGTTTTAACCATAATGCAGTTGTAGGAATAGAACTTGCGCTACTTGGTGTATAAAACGAATATTTTTCAGCTTCTTCTATCCATGCTTTCGACAAAGCGTCCATACCTTCTGCACCAATATCGTTCCCTGCCAAATACCATGTTTCTATAGTACCCATTATATGCTTGGCAATTTCTTGTGCACCTGAATTTCCAATAATATTATTCCCCAGCAAGAAATGACGAATAAAATTGTTATGATCTAAAGAGTCCATGAGGATTCCAATAGAAGTCGGTCCCACCACTTGTTTACATAAATCCATTCGTCCATCTGAATAAACAACTCCACGTTTAAATTCCGTAGTATTATCTACGCCTTGATTTAATTTTAAGAAATCAAAAAATGGTTGTAATTCTTCCACGCTAGATTCAACAACAGGCATAGCTTTCGGTTCTTTCACTTCATATGCAATAGGATTCCTTTTTAAAGCACAATATTTAAGTTCATTTCTTACAATCTCAGCTGCACTTACTTTGACGACTTCTTTGGCAACCAGTGAATGTAGATACAGTTTCAATTTCGAGATCATTTGGCAATATTTGATTTTCGCCCATTTTTGATTTACTTCAACCGACATATCCATCTCAGGATGTAACATAGAAAAACATATATAAGCAACTTGATTTAGGGGTTTATCAGGACGCCTCGTTTTCGATTTCATGGAAGGCAAATGCAATGTCAATTTTGATATACTTGATGACATAGGCGAAGTCAACAGAGATTCAGCATTTGAATCAGAGATTGCTTTATTCCATTCGAGTAAATCCATATATTCTCTATGTACACATAAAGCAATACGAGTAATGACAGGTTTCAACTCTTGCTCTGACGTGTCAAAAGAGATTAGTCGAGAAACATCTTGTATCACAGAAGCTTCGTCCCGGTAGAAGTCCGTCATGATAATGGTAATTAAAAGAAAATGGGAATGAGCAATTTGTTAAGAAATAAAACGAAAAATTAAACAAATAAAATGTAATTAAAAAGTATACAAATTTTCTTGCGAGTTTGAATGTATCATGATATAGATAAGCAATATAAATTCAGGATAAAATATATAAAACTCTATATAGCAATAGGTTGTTTCCTCTTACATCATGCAAATATTCATTTAATTAAATTTTATGATGTGTTAATGGAAGACTTGCAGAAATAGGGTAAATTGCATGTAGCCAACTTAGTGAGATGCTAGGGCTTAGTATTCGATTTGTAAATTAAAATTGCTAAAATACTATACTAGGAAATTGGCTTGCTAAATTGGCATGTTAGCAAAAAGTATCAAGTTACGAAACTATGAAGCTACCCAGGCAAATTAATTTTTCAACCTAAGATAACTTTGCAAATCGCTAATTTATCGGTACTAACTTCCTAGCCGTAAGCATAATTAATTAAGTAAGATACTAGTAAGCTCCATTAATCGTCTGTATTTAGATTTATGTAAAAATAAATATACATATACAATTATTACTCACGTGAGTAATACTTGATCGTCCAATAAAAAAGAACGAAAAAGGCGCACGCCAAAGATTTTACGATTTATCGTTTATCGTTAATCTTTTATCACCAGTTTAGACATCTATGCCAAAAAGTAGAATGCTACATTCACACTTAGATTCCTATCCATTTTTGACTTGATTCCATACCTATAACATGAACTCATACGTGTGCTATATTTGGGTGTCCATTTTCCACGCCTATTCGTATTTCTTTAAATGTCATTCTTCATTCTCATTTTCATCCCATTCCTCTTTTTATATACTCACCCATCCATTTATTTAATCCTTCTTCATTTCATTTCTATATTATTTATCCACTTCTGCTTTGATCCATGTCTCGTAAAAGTTCCCTCTCTAATTATGATCTACCTCAAGGAATTTCTCGTGTAAGAGTGAACTACAAACGACAGGAAGATATGTCATGGGCACGTACAATTCTCCAACTTTCAGTGATGCCCCTTGGTATCGCTTTATGGAATTACGTTGCTGTGTTACATGCTAATACTTTTGGAGTTCGTAGGTCTGGACAATCTCTCAAGGATCGATATGAATTACTGTTCAATCAATACTCTCGTACGCGTGGAGCCCCTAATGGGGATCGAGATAACGATCCATTGCGCGATCTTATTTTCGAAATTGAAAAGAAAATGGACCTATTTCATGTTGCGACGATTCGGGGTGACGTCAATCCAACCTCTGTTGTAGCTGCAGCTAGAAGGGCAAATACGCATGACGTTGTCTTGTCTGATGATGATGATGTAGGTAATGATATAGAATTTAAACAAGAAGAACGGAATCCAAATGTTTCCTCATCCTCTTCTTCTACTCGTTATGCCACCCCACCATCTTCATGCTCTTCTTCTAGTCATTATACCACCCCACCATCTTCATGCTCTTCTTCTAGTCATCATACCACCCCACCATCCTCATCCTCTTCTTGTAGTCATCATACCACCCCACCATCCTCCTCCTCTTCTTCTAGCCACTATGTCATCCCACCATCCTCTTCTGCTAGTCATTATACCACCCCACAATCCTCCTCTTCTTCTAGTGATTATACCACCCCACAATCTTCCTCTTCTTCTAGTGATTATACCACTCCACCTTCAAAAGGTAGGAAACGTGTCACTTCTGATACAGAAATGGACTTGGAAAATGGGGTTGAAATACTGAAACGTCAAGGGATTAAAAACGATGGATTGCCTGCTCGTATGGTCACTACGTTTTCCCGTTCAGCAGCACTTGTGGATGAATATAAGAAAACTGATGATCTCCGTCATCAAGAAATAATGGTACTCATGAATAGTTTTGTTCATGAACAAGTTGCCATCAAAGGATTTCTTTCTAAGATTCACGATGTCCTCTTGGAAGCAAAAAATCTTGGTAGTGGTAGTAGTAGTAGTAGTAGTACTAGAGGTGGTGGAAGTAGTGGGGGTAGTAGTAATATTTCTATAACAACTTCTTCGATGGATACTATAGAATGTTCATCAGGTGAACCTCCCTTCTCTCCAAGCTTGTTAAATACCTCTAGTTCTTTTGATGATAATGCTAGGGCTCCAAAAAAGTCTGTTTCAGATAATCCTTAATCTTCACTAACCGATGTACTGCTATTTTTGTATCTTTTGTTCATGCGCTGTAATTTTCGTAAGATGTAATATATTCTTTTGTTTGTTTTATCACGATATTTCTTCATTTTGTAATGGTTCTTTATTCCATGTTACCATTATATCCGTTTTTGTTTTTCAGATTTATTTATCTCTGGTTTTTCCAACTCCCATACGCTTTCTTGATTTTAATATTTTAAACTAACTTGTTTCTTTTCAATTTCTCTCATAAACAATACCTATTGCCAAAACGTACCTTGTAGCTGTTAGAATTATGTCAATCACATTCTAATGATGTCATCCTTTGATTTCTACAAGGAGAAGAATTTTCACAAGGAAAATATTACGACGTTATAAATTCAACATCAGAATCGTCATAGAAAATAATTGTGACGATTTCAGAAATTAAATCCAAATGACAATAAATAAATTATTTTACTTAAATTTCATAGTCGGGAATTTCGATGACTAGTCATCATTTTTACAAGGAGATTTTATCTTTGTTTCAATAACTTATTCACACAAATCAATCAGAAATTAAAATGTATTGAAACGTGTTTAAATTATCATCTAAAAGTTTTTGAATTTTAACGATTTTTACACTTCATTAAGTGATTTTATAAGCTTTTTCTTAACTAATCTGGATTTGAAAGATAAATGAAAAAATAAACATCTTTATCATATTTAAAATTAAAAGTTCAAACTTTAAAGTCATTTATATAGTGCATGTCATCTGTCTTCTCCACCTACATGAAAAAGCGCCAATTTTGGGTGAAAAATTGTCTTGTAAAAAAAGGGTCTTCACTCGAATTTTGTAAATTTTATAGCTAAAATAGGGCAAGCTTAGTAAAATATAGGGAAAATTTGGGGAAAAAGACAGACTCATGCACATTTTTACCAAATGTTTTAGTGGTATTGACTGTAAATCGCTCGAAATCATGTATTAACACTCCTAATGATCCATTCAAGGTTAATACTAGTATAAATACTAGTTTTAATACATATCCAAGTCAAAATATCATGTTTAAAAAAACCGCCAATTTTGGCTGTACTTCACGTTAAACTTTTTTCTGCCTAGCAAAATGTCAATTTTTAATTTGCTTCTCCTCCCTCAATTTTTTTTCATTTTGTTTTCGGGCTTCATTAATATTTTTATTTAATAAAGATCTTTACGAATATGAAGAGTTTGTACAATATGTTATTATATTGAAAAAGTAGTTACGTTGGGGAAAAGTGGAGAAGACAGATGACATGCACTGTATAAAGTTAATTTATTGCGACATTGCATTGATGTAGTTGATCATTATTTAAATACTTAGCTGAGGGTTGTCCGCACATATAGCAAAGACGAGGAATAGGAGGTAATATGATATGACCACATTCGATACGAGAGATGCGTCTCTGAATAATATCACTATGCATTCTGCGTTGCTTATATACTAGATTTCTACCACTACTTCCATGATTTTCAAAAGTTAAATGTACGTCATGATGAGCACTTTCAATAGAGGATTCACTATAAGCACCCAAATTGCCATATTGCTCAACAAATTCAACACAATGAAATAACATGTGCACTTTCGGTTTCACGACGTCTTTGTTACGATGCCATGCATCGCCAATCAAATTCACAAGTTGTCTAAACTCCCTTCGTTGTTCGAGACTCAAGGGGTCAGGGGAAAGTAGAAAGGGCATAAGTTCTCGGACTGACTGAAGGTAAATGTGATATAATATTTTCTTATGTTCATCGACAATACAGTTAATGAGACGAGAGAATTCAAGTGAATACGTGATCTTTTTTAGTTCTCCCCCATTTAGGGACATTGAGGTGGACTTTTTCTGAGCACCATTTATACCCGATGGGGACGCCTTACAACCACCAATGAAAATGCATAGCCAGTAGAAGAAAAATCAAAAGCATTGAGAGACATTATTATGGAGTTGCCAAACTCTCGAAACTTTTCAACAGAGTCTAGGCCATGATGCATATACAAGGGTATGAAGGCCTCTTTAGAGTGTGACAGATCCCCAACGAAATGAACACCAAAAGAGAAAAAATTCTGACCGAAATCTCCAATAAAAACGAGACGACGAACGACTGAATGATTTACTTTGTCATTTGGCAGTTTTTCCATATTTCCAATATGATTTTGAATGAGTTTAATAGGGTCCTCTACTACTGTTGCAAAGTCAACATCATCTCCAGCAGGTTCATCTTCTGTAAGAATAATATGACCACATGATCCACGAAGGGCCACCATCACTCTAATACCAGCATTATCACTATCATGGAGTCTCTTATGATGAATTTGTCTTTCTGAAGCAATAGGAGCCCCTACGGTTCTTGCAGCATTACGTTGGGTCCATCGGGGAAGCTTGGCTAAGGTCTCCTCGGGAGTCAAGGGGGAATTAGGGTGTATAGGTTCTGCCAAAGCAGAAATAGGGACTTTCATCTTCTCACATACATCATGGACAACACATAAACGCTTATTCTGAGTTCTTTTATCAGCTTCATCAAAGGATTTTCGCGTTTCGTTAAGAGTTATCTCGGTCCCTCTTGAACGTTTTCCCGTTAGTGGAGCCTAAAAACAAAAAGGAAATGAAACAAGAAGCAACAACACAAGCCGCAATAGATGTTAGTTATTTTTATTCAACTAATGATTCTCTTTGATTTGGCGTTGAATGTGGAAAGGCAGTACTTGCTGCTTGGTGTCTTGAGTCACTTGAAAGTTG
>Ga0206957_1058_pt1 | contig 30524 bp, 29 predicted proteins | sample Alteio_BWOrgHeat_32_FD_152975 | JGI IMG/M metagenome (GOLD analysis project Ga0206957, IMG submission 152975) | Enriched cells from forest soil in Barre Woods Harvard Forest LTER site, Petersham, Massachusetts, United States -... | ecosystem: Environmental > Terrestrial > Soil > Temperate forest >...
GTCGATGAGCGCGGATAAATCACGAAGAATTCCAGGTTTTGGGCAGAAATCGGAGCCTCAGGGAAATGCTTTAATAATAGTTTTGCTGCTTGCGGTTGTTTTCCTATCGCTTGGAATTTCGCTTTATACTTTCATGCAGTGGCGCAACTTCCGCCATAGCGTGGAAAGCACGGTGGATGCGCAAATCAATAATTCCAAAAATTATCTTGGCACTAATATCAAAGGGTTCGAGGAGCGTATATCGAGCCTGGAAAAAATAATGGAGCCATTCTCGCTTTTGAAGCCGGAAGCCACTTTGCAGCAGGTGATGGAAAAGGCGAGCTCCGATGTCGAGGCGCGTAATGAGGAAAGGTTCCGCAAAGTGCAGGAAAAAATTGATTCCATGACCGAGGAAGTGATCAAGGCGCGCGAAAAAGTCGAATCCAGCAATAAAAAAGAATTGGTTTTCATCAGCCTGATAAAGCTGCGCGCCAAGCTGGATTCCGGCCAGCCTTTCGCCCAGGAATTGGCCCTGCTCCAGGCTTCTGCCGGAAAGGACAATATAACCCAGGATAATATAAATATCCTGAAAACCAAGGCCGAAAAAGGTGTGCCTTCGATAATCGATTTGCGTGATGGTTTTTCACGGCTGGCCGGTGGATTAATCCGCGAGGAGAAGCAGGAGGAGGTGAAGGAAATGCCGTTTTATAAAAGATTCGTGCAGAATCTTTATAAGGGTGTCAGCATTAGGAAAGTCAGGAATATTGAGGGTGACAGCCCGGAAGCGATGGTGGCGCGCATCGAGGATTATTTGAAAAAGGGGAATCTTGCTTCGGCATTGCAGGAGGTGGAAAAGCTCCATATCGAAAATAATAGCGAGCTGAATGCCTGGCTGGAAAATGCCAAATCATATAATGAGGCCGATGCGGCGTTTAACAATATCCTCGGCCATATAGTCGATGAGGATGCCGAGCGGGTGCTGAAGGAAAATCAGCCGAAGGAAAGCAACTAACCATGTTCCGGTTCCTCGGTTACTTATTATTATTAATCGCGATTTCCTTGAGCGGCACCTGGCTGTTTGAGAATAACGGGTTGATAGCCATCGACTGGATGGATTACCGGATAGAAACCAGCATCGCCTTTGCCGGAATCGTGGCCTGCCTGCTGCTTTTCATCGCGGTTATCACTATCGAAGTGCTGTTATGGCTGAAAAAAGCGCCGCGGCGGATTTCCTCGGAATTGGCGGTGAACCGCAATATCAAAGGGCTCTCGCTACTTGCGGAAGGTTTCGCGGCATTGGTGGATGGCGATTCGGAGCGGGCGCGTGATTTAGCTAAAGCTTCGCGGAAATTGCTGCCCGCGCAGCCTTTCGTTTTGCTGCTTTCCGCCGAGGCGGCGAAAGGTTCGGGCGATGCGGAAGGCGCGAACCGTTATCTCCATGCCATGCTGAAAAATAAAGCCACCGAGCTTCCGGCCCTGAAAGGCCTGGTAAATTCGGCAAGGTTGGAAGGTAATTTTACCCAGGCGATTTCTTTGGCCGAAAAAGCGCGCAGCTTGAAACCGAAATCCGATTGGACATTGCCGGTGTTGCTTGACCTTTATAAAAAAACCGGTGATTGGGAATCGGCGAGAAATGTTATCGATAGCCATCGCGGCAAAAACCCTTTCCGCAAATTATTCAAGCGCAAAATGCCGGAGGATTTCCATGCGCGGATAATGAGGGAAAAAGCCCTGGCAAGCCTGATGCTTTCGCGAAAAATATATAATGAAGGGGATGTCGGCCAAGCTTATAAATATGCGAAAGAAGCTTACGATTTGGAGCCGGATTTCATCCCAGCGATAACTAATTTATGTAATGTTTTACTTGCTCTCGGCAAGCGCGGCGCGGCGAAAAGCCTGGTTGAAAGGGCCTGGGAATATAGCCCGCATCCGGAACTTTACGAGATTTATTATAAAATCTACCCGGATGAAAAGCCGCAGAAAAAACTGAAAAGATTCAAAAAATTAATCGCGATTAACCCGGAGAGCAGCGAAAGTTATAAATCGGTGGCCCTGCTCGCGATGGATATTGATATGCTGGAAGTGGCGCGGGAAAATCTTAAAATCGCGCTTGAAAAAGAAGAGACGAAAACGCTGCTGAAACTGATGGCGCAGTTGGAAGAAAAATCCGGCACGGATAAGGAAGTGATAACCGAGCTGCTTAAAAAAGCCGAATATACCGAGGATGATAACTGGGTCTGCGAATCCTGCAACAGCCCGGCCGCTAAATGGGATGTGTTATGCAAAAGATGCAACGCCTATGACAGCATCACCTGGAAACGCTACGATAAAATCACCATCCTCGGCAGCGATAGAATGGTGACGAACGGCGGGAAAGCGGCTTAAATTTCCGGCTTGACTAATTCCAATATTTTCTGAGCTCCCATCAGTGCTTCCGGCGTGCCTATATGCAGCCAGTCGCCATTATGCGGCAAGCCGTATATTCTATTTAAAAATCCATCCGGCTGGATATCGTTTTTATAGAAATGGTTGAGGGAGAAGGCACCTGTTGGGTGTTCGCGCGCAAATAGCCTGGGGGAAATGAGCTGTATGCCGGTAAAAACGAAAGGCGATTGCCGGGATTTTTCCAGCGGTGGCAGCTTGCCGTTAGGGCCGATGAAGAAATCGCCGTTGCCAGTATAACCGAAAGCTTTTTCGCGTGGCTGCAATAGCAGCAGCATATCCATTTTATCGTCATCCCAGATTTTTTTCATTTTCTCTAACGATGATTCGCCATTGCTGCGCAAAATCACATCGGTATTGCAGCAGAAAAAAGGCGCATTATGGAAATGTTCCAGGGCTTTCACCACCCCGCCGCCGGTTTCGAGAAGAATTGGCTCATGTGAAAGCGTAACTTTGGGAGTGCGGCGGGATTTTATATGCTCCTCTATCATTTCCGCCTTGTAGTGAGTATTCACTATCGCCTCGGAAATTCCGGCATCGGCTAGGTTATCCAGCGTATAATCGAGAAGCGTTTTACCGGCGATTTTAATCAGGGGTTTGGGCGTTTCCAAGGTCAAGGGCCGCATTCTTTCGCCGAGGCCGGCGGCGAAGACCATTGCTCGGGTAGGGGCCATTGCTTTAGTGGGGGCAGGCATTATCTGTTTTCGTGGCGCATCCGGCCAGCGGGGAGGATTTTTCTCAGCCAATTTTTAAGCGGCAGCAATTCCGGTTTTTCTAAATCAGCGTCCAAATGTTTCCACACGCGCGGGAGGAAATATAGATAGCGGCGCTTTTCATCACGCACCGCCAGACGGGTGAATATTCCTATTATTTTTAAGTTACGCTGCGCCCCTAAAATTGCATAGCAGAGAGCGAAAAGTTCTTTATCGATTTTCGGGTTGGAGGCAAGATAATAATTGTAAATTTTTTTCTGCAGTTTCGGGGAAACATCGCGCCTTGCATCTTCCAGCAGCGAAACCAAATCATAAGCCGGAGAGCCGATTACCGCATCCTGGAAATCAAGCAGCCCGACTTTTTTATGCGCCTCGCGTTTCGGCAGGTAAATGAGATTTTCGGCGTGATAATCGCGCAGCACCACCACCGGTTTTTGTTTTTTCAAATTGGCAAAAAGCTCAAGCAAAATCTCGGCATATTCCTCCTTGAGGCTTTCCGATAATTCTATTTCGGCATAAGGAAGATACCAGTCGGTGAAAAGCGCGGCTTCCCTTAGCAGCCGGGCATCATCATAGGGCGATAAATTATCCAGGAGTGGAGTTTTATGCAGCTCGGTTAAAGCATCAACCGCCTTGCCATATATTTCTTCTTCCAAGTGCGGCGCTGGTTTGATGCTGAGGATGCTGCTATATAAATCATCGCCTAAATCTTCGAGCAACAGGAACCCGTTTTCCTCATTCTTGGCGATTATATGCGGCGCGCTGAAGCCGTTATTTTCCAGGAAACACGCCACATTCACAAATGGCCGCACATCCTCTTTCGGCGGCGGCGCATCCATCAATACGAAGCTTTTGCCGCCATGTTTTATTCTTTCATAATTGCGAAACGAGGCATCGCCGGAGAGTTTGCATCTTTCCGCCGCCGCCAAGCCGGTTTCGGCCAGAAATTCACGGATAGCGGTTTCGCGCTTTTCCAGTAAATCAGTATTTCCGGCTAGTTCCATTTCCATACCGGCGTCATCGCCCGAATCGCGAAGCGATTATAGGGCGATCCATCTCTAAGTTAGATTCCCCTATAATTTTTGCAAGGGCAAAAATTCGGGGAATGACGGCAGAGTGTGGAAAAATATTCATGAACAATACTCTCTTTTAATTAAATATTTCCTTCAGCAAAACCTGCCAGAATCCATAGCCGGTTATGGAGACGATGCGGCTTTCCTCATCGCTTCCCATATAATCGAAAGTTAATTCTATATGATCTTCGGGCAATCTGGAACCAATTATTTCCGGCCATTCTATGAGCGTTACACCATGGGTGAAAGCTTCCTCGAGGCCGATTTCCTCCAGTTCCTCCGGGTTTTTCACGCGGTAAAGGTCATAATGCGAAATGACGAATTGCGGGGCGGAGAAAATCTGCACCAGGCCGAAGCTCGGGCTTAAAACCTCCTCGCGCCTATCGAAAAAATTATTGATGAAAGCCTTGGCAAAAGCGGTTTTCCCGCTGCCGAGCTCGCCTTTCAGGCACAGAATATCGCCAATCCGCACATATTGCGCCAGCAGCTCCGCCAATTGCCGGGTGGCTTGCAAATCGCCGAGGATAAATTTCACCTCATGATGGTCGAAATATTCATGCGAATCGGATTTTTTTATGGCGATGTTTTTGTTCATATCAATTTACAACCTTAAGCTTTCTTTTGAAAGTGCAAATCACTTTATTGCCGAATAAAAGAGAATACCGGAAATTTTTTCATTCTTTATAAGTTGAATAGTTTGCGCGGAAAGGGATTTTTTTTCTACTGTTTCGTAGAGGATGATATCAGTTACGGAGAATTTTTTCAGGGCCGTTTTTAAGTTTTTTCTAACTTTGTTACCACGTGCATAAATAAATTCAATTCCCAATGTGGATTTGTCATTCCCGCGCAGGCGGGAATCCATAACCACAGGCCTATAAACTACTGCAAGAACCTCTCCATCTCTGGAATATGGATTCCCGCCTACGCGGGAATGACAAGGAGGGAATTGTAATTTTACAAACTTAACCAACTCATCCACATTTTCCGCCACATGAACTATATTAGCAAAACTCCGCCCGCGCAAAAATTTTGCCGCCTTCTCACCGACAGTTAATATTTTCCAGCGATAATCCGCACAAATTTTGCCGAAAGCCCTGGCCCCATTAATGCTGGTTATGATTATCAACTTATTGCTTTTATAGACAGGCAGTTCAGCCGGCAAAAACCGGATAGAAAAACATGATTCGATTATTGGTTTAATGCCGAGATTATCAAGTTTTCTCGCCGTCGCCTTAGCTTCGGCAGCCGGGCGCGTTACCAGAAAAACCGGCTTCTCCATCGCCTCAAAAAATCTCTTTGGCACGGGATTTTAACTCCTCTCCCGCATCTTTTCCGATAGCCACAGCGTCTTTCACGCCCCCTTCCCTTCTGGTGCGAGATATTTTCCGGCCATCCAATGACGCCACCAGGCAATCCAGCGCAATCACCCCGTTTTTTATTTCTGCCAGCGCCGCAATCGGCGTTTTGCATGAGCCTTCGAGCACGCCGAGATAAGCGCGCTCCGCCGTTGTCGCAATATTGCTCTCCGCATGATTCACCCGGCCGATTATCGTTTTCATCTCCTCATTATCTTCCCGCACCTCAATGCCAATCGCCCCTTGCGCAACTGCGGGAAGCATCAGCGAAGCATCGATAGGCTGATATATATTTTCCAAAACGCCCAGCCTTTTCAATCCGGCAACCGCCAACACCGTGGCATCCGCGCTGTTTTCTTCCTGCATTTTGCGCAGCCGAGTCGTAACATTCCCGCGCAACGGCACAATCTCGATATCGGGCCTTATGCTCAGAATCTGCGCTGCCCGCCGCACCGATGAAGTGCCGAGAGTCGCGCCGCTTGGCAATTCACTCACCATGCGGCCAAGCCCGGAAATTAGCGCATCCCGCGGGTCTTCACGTTCCAGAACAGCGCCGATAATGAGGCCGGAGGGCAAAAACGGCGGCATATCTTTCAATGAATGCACTGCGATATCTATTTTTTTATCAAGCAGAGCTTCCTCAATTTCCTTGGTAAACAGGCTCTTCCCGCCGATTTCACTCAAAGGACGATCCTGAATTCTATCGCCGGTGGTAGTAATAGGGATCACCTCTATATCACCTGAAGAAAACCCAGGAAACAGCGAAATTATCCGTTGTTTAACCTCCTCAGTCTGCGCCAGCGCCAGACGGCTGCCGCGCGTGCCAATGCGAATTTTAGGTGTTTTCATGGGCGCGGATAATAGAGCTATTGGTATCTTTTTCAATATTAGTTTATGTTACCGCTTTATGAAAATACTCGGAATCGAAACAAGCTGCGATGAAACCGCGGTGGCGGTGGTGACGGATGAGAAGAAAATCCTCGCCAACCTGATATTTTCGCAAATTGCCGAACACCGCGATTATGGCGGCGTGGTGCCGGAAATTGCGGCGCGCGCGCATATGCAGAAAATTACGCCTCTGGTGAAAGCCGCGCTGGAAGAAAGTGGCAGCGGATTTTCTGATTTGGACGGCATAGCGGTAACCGCCGGGCCGGGGTTAATCGGCGGGCTGATAGTCGGGGTGATGGTGGCAAAAGCCATCGCCGCGGCGGCAAAAAAACCACTTTATGCAATTAATCACTTAGAGGGCCATGCATTAACGGCGCGGCTGACCGGAGAAATCGATTTTCCTTTCCTGCTGCTTCTGGTTTCCGGCGGACATTGCCAGGTTTTGGCGGTGGAAAATGTCGGTAAATATAAGCTCCTAGGTAGCACGCAGGATGATGCTCTCGGTGAGGCTTTCGATAAAACCGCGAAGATGCTGGGGCTGGATTATCCCGGCGGTCCGGCGATAGAAAAACTGGCGGAATCCGGCGATAAAAACCGGTTCCGGCTGCCAAGAGCCATGAAGGGACGGGAAGGTTGCGATTTTTCCTTTTCGGGAGTGAAGACGGCGATAAGCCATTTGATAAGGGATTTAGGCACATTAACCGGCCAGGACAAGCAGGACATCGCCGCATCATTCCAGCAATGCGCCGCCGAAATAGTTCATGATCGCATGAAAAACGCCATGGAAATATTCTGTGAAATACACCCGGGAAGCAATCGCCTGGTAGTCTCCGGCGGCGTGGCGGCGAATAAATATTTGAAATCGTGCTTGCAAGGTCTGGCCACCGAGGAAAATTTCAAATTATTCTATCCACCAATTCCGCTATGCACCGATAATGCGGCAATGATAGCCTGGGCGGGAATAGAAAAAATCATGGCCGGACACCCACCGGATGGATTAGATTTCACGCCACGGGCGAGATGGCCGCTGTATTAGTCCCATGTCTCAAGTCCCAAGTTGCAAAAAAAATTACTTGGGACTTGCAACATGAGACTTGTGACTACTTCAATAACGGGCTCCAAGCCGGGTCGCTCGCGTCGGTCGGCGTCACAATCTCGCGCTCATTATACCCGGTCAAATCAATCGAAAAAAGCTTCGACGCCCCTGCCCGGCCGCCATATGACGGGCTTTGGCGGGTGAATATAATCACCCGGCCGTTGGGACTCCAGGTTGGGCCTTCGTCGAGGTAGCTTTCGGTCAGCATCCGTTCGCCGCTGCCGTCCGGGCGCATTACGCCGATATAGAATTTCCCGCCATGCATTTTTGTGAAGGCGATTAAATCTCCGCGCGGGCTCCAGACCGGGGTGCCGTATTTTCCATCGCCGAAGCTGATGCGCTGGACGTTTCCGCCGCTGCTGGTCATCGTATATAATTGCTGCGAGCCGCCGCGGTCGGAATTGAACACTATCATTTTCTCATCGGGCGAGAATGACGGCGAGGTATTGATGGAATCGCCGCTGGTGATGCGGGTTTTGCCGCGGCTGGCCAAATCCATTATATAAATATCGCTATTGCCGTTTGCGGAAACCGACATCAAAACTTTGCTGCCATCCGGCGCAAAGCGCGGCGCGAAGCTCATTCCCGGGAAATCGCCCAGCAATTGCTCCTGCCCGGTTTCGATATCGCGGATATAAACCCGCGGGCGTTTTCCGGCATAGGAAAGATAAGCGATTTTCTGCGATGACGGCGAGAAACGCGGCGTCAACACCAAATCACGGCCATTGGTCAGGAATTTATGATTGGCGCCATCCTGGTCCATTATCGCCAGGCGTTTGACGCGGGTTTTGCCCGGGCCACTTTCGGAAACATAAACGATGCGCGAATCGAAATAACCATCCTCGCCGGTTAGGCGTTTATATATTTCATCGGCCATCAGGTGCGAAACGCGGCGCCAGTTATTTTCCAAAGTGCCGAACGATTTCCCGGCAATCTGCTGGCCTGAAAGCACGTCATAGAGCCGGAATTCCACCTGCAATTTCCCGCCCGGCTGACGTGTTATAGTGCCGGTTGCCAGCGCCTGCGCATCAATCTGCCGCCAATCGGCAAAGCTCGGCGCCGCAACATTTTGCGCGGTGATTTGCTGGATATAGGATTTTTTATCGATGGGTTTGAACAGCCCCGACCGCTCCAAATCCGCCGCCACAACTTGCATGATATCTGCGCCTATCTGCTGATCCGCCGGAGAGCCGCCGACTAGATCAGGCAAGGCAATGGGAAGCGGGTTGACGCTACCTTTGGTGATATCAATCTGGAGCACCGCATGAGCGGGATTGGATGCAAAAATTATAATGAATATAAGGGCAAAAAATCTGGTAATATTTTTCATACGAATTATCTTGTCTTTTCTTTTGGGTAAAGTTCATTTTTAACATCATTAATAGCAGTAAGTATATGCTCCAATATAGCAATTATCGGACGATTAACTTCTCTATAAGTTTTCTCGTTAAATACAACATTTCTTTTATATTCAGTACTAAAATCACTAGCCGTTAGCAAAACACCCACCTCTTCGGCAAGCTTATTTATAATACTTCTAGCAGACTTGATATTAGAAGCGTATTGTTGCATTTGATCTGGAACTGGAAACCAGAGAGGAGCATTATACTCCTTGTTATGAAATGATTTAACAAACTGTCGGATATGTTCAACTGTCAAATTATTATTGCCGCTTTCTTGAATTAATTGATTGATTCTCCCGTCCAGAATATTGTCAAATTGTTCAACCGTTAGTTTTTCCCCTCACCACCCCATGATTTTTAGTTTATGAGGAGGTTTGAGGGTTTGGGCGCAGTATCTGAGGAAGCGGAGGCCTTGTTTGAAGTGGGATAGTAGAGATCTGAGGATTTGTTTTATTGAACCTGTTTTTTTAGTTTTTTTTGCTGGTTCCAACCGTTGATAACGGCCCAATGCATGGCGATTGAGAGGACTAGGATAAGGCGGGAGATGCGGTCTGTACGCTGCAATTGTGTATCTTCCAGGCGGAAGCCTCTGGTTTTGAGATCGGAGAACATAGCCTCGCATGACCAGCGCAATCCGTAATCCAGGATTGTGGTTTTTGTTGGTATGGCGTCCATTGCGATATACCAGGCTTCATCGTGTCCTTTTTCATGCAGGTATCCGATATTGGTTTCCGCTTTTCCAAGCCTGGCTTTGACCAGCGCTTTTAAGGCCAGACCCGGCATCTCGCTCAGCTTCAACTCACTATCTTCATGTCCGGCTACCCGGTCGCTCCTGAGACGGATGCGCCATCCCCATCCATATTCCCGGCATTTTGTGATTAGCATAGAGGCATCGAAGAATCGATCGGCTGCTAATATCACTTTGGTATCTGAAGGAATCAGGAGCACTACTTTCTCCAATAAAGCAAGATACGCTTTGGTGGGAATGGGTCCCTTTGTTGCCTCCACATACCAAAACAAAGGCACACCGCGGCTCCCTACTCTGAGTGACAACATGGCAATCCCGTGGGAATCGCCAATGGAAGTCTGATCGATACATAAAACCATCGTATCATCGCTGCTACTTACAAAACCAATAATCTGCTCGGCAAGCGGGGCCATCACCGCAGAATCATCAATTGTTTTGGTCGATAGTAGACGCTCTACCCACGCATAACGTGATTCCGACCGCTCCGTTTCAAGCGGTAAACGCCCAGCCAGTTCCATGGTATTGCAACTCCCGGTCTCTATCGCCGTTGCAACTAATAGTGCCAGCTTTTCCCGTGGATTCTTATATAAAAACGGACATAACTCCGTCAAATCATCTTCAACCTGAAACGCCAAATGCTTTATCGAACTCATGTAATCCTCCAATGTTATTACATGAGAAATTTACCAGAAATCACACCCCCTTTAGAGCACACAACTCACCGACAATACCTAAAAATCCTCCTTTTATCCTAACTGTTCCTAACAAACATCAAAAATCATGGGGTGGTGAGGCCGCACGGGAGAATGAGATAGAGGCGATAGAAACCCGGGATATCGGCAACAGGCAATTCGAAACTGTCATCCTGGGGGAGAATGTACCGGCGCTGGAAGTGGTGTTGAAAGCTATGGGAGCAACACCAGCGAGTTTTGGTCCGGGCGCGGGGATTGCCGTTCCCGTCTGCTGGGGGAAAACCGCCCGTTCCTATATTTCTTTAGTTCCGGGCAAGTGGGAGCAGCATCCTTCGCTGCCCGGCCATGAGATGCTGACTCATGCTACTACCGATATGGTGGCTGCCGCCCTCGCCCATGAACAGATTGATCAGGAGTATTATAGAAATGCGCAAAGAAGAACGCCGCTTGGCATCAATATCAGATTGCCGGATGCGAGTGAACGCGAATATGCCATAAACCGCATAGAAGCGCATATGTTTATAAATGAAACCAGGTTCGGCAGGCTGACGGATGAAGAAAAGCAAATCACAAATATTTTAAGAGTCGGTTTTTATGCTTTTCTTATCCCAGACAAAGGTATGGGGAATAAAATTTCGCGTAACGCAAATAATAAGGAATTGTACAATTTGTTATGGGGTGATGTGGCACTTACTCTTGGATATGAGGGGCCAATCATTGGAAACGAATATAACGAAGCAACCATAGTTGAAGCCTTAAAAAAAGTTCTGGAATTTGCGAAAATGGAAACTTATTCCCGAATAGGTCAGGCTCCTGACTTAATCCCCTCTGGACAAATCTCAGTAAGTGTAATTAATCGTCGTTCAGGAACCGACATTGCCGCTACCACTGACATGGAAGGGCTGCGGCGGCTCCGTTCCGCCATAGTGGCATATGATACTGTTAACGCACCTAATATATCCGCTTTTCTAGGAAGAGAGGAACACCGTAAAGGGAGAATATGATAATCCGGACATTTTCCCAGAAATCTGCTCCGCCCGATATTCGCCGAAAACAACGACCAAAAACGCGTAATGACCCCTTCGAGATGATTGAAATAATGATAGTAAAAAATTAATTCCTATCAAACATCCAAATTCACCACCTTCAGCGCGTTCTTCTGAATGAAATCCTTCCGCGGTTCCACTACTTCACCCATGAGGGTTGAGAATATGCTGTCGGCTTCTTCGGCGCGGTTTACTTTTACCTGGATTAGGGTTCTGGCGTCCGGGTCCAGCGTGGTTTCCCATAATTGGTCGGCATTCATTTCACCGAGCCCCTTGAACCGCTGCACGCTGATGCCTTGACGGCCCAAATCGTTTATAGCATTCAATAATTCCACCGGGTTGCTGACATTATATTCGTTATTCTTGCGCTGTAACACCGCGCCGTTTTCGAATATAGCAGCCATTTCCAGGCCTAAACGATTAAGCTCCTCGCTCTCATTGCCTTTGAAAATATTTTCATCCAGCAGGTAGTTTTCGGTGACGCCGCGTAGGGTGCGGGACAGGGCGATTTTATTTTCCACGACCTCGATATTCCAGGTGGTGCGGCTGGAATCAGCGGCCAGTTTTTGCTTTAATATAGCGGCTTTTTCCGCGATATTTTTCTTAACGTCGAATGCTCCGCTTAAGGCCGCGATTTGCAGAATATTCGCCGGAACTTTGCGCGCCAGGGTGGAAATATAAGAATTGAAACGCTGGTTCTTATTAATGAAATCGCGTAAATCCTTGCCCGCAATTTGCGCGCCGGACGTGCTTTTCAGCACCGAGCCTTCGATGGCGTTAGTCAGCACCTGTTCCTCAAGCGCCTGCTCATTCTTCAAATAAACCTCGCTGGAGCCGCGCTTGATTTTATAAAGCGGCGGCTGGGCTATATATAGATAGCCCTTTTCGATGATTTCCGGCATATGGCGGTAGAAGAAAGTGAGCAGCAAAGTGCGGATGTGCGAGCCATCGACATCGGCATCGGTCATGATGATGATTTTGTGATAGCGGGTTTTTTCGATGTTGAAATCTTCCTTGCCGATTCCGGCTCCGATGGCGGTTATCAGCGTGCCGATTTCCGCCGAGCCGAGCATGCGGTCAAACCGTGCGCGCTCGACATTTAATATTTTCCCGCGCAAGGGCAGAATCGCCTGGAACGCCCGGCTGCGCGCTTGTTTGGCCGAGCCGCCTGCCGAATCACCTTCCACGATGAACAATTCCGACAATGCCGGGTCGCGCTCCTGGCAATCGGCGAGTTTTCCCGGCAGGCTCGAAATATCGAGCGCGCCTTTGCGCCGTGTCAATTCCCGCGCCTTCCTGGCCGCCTCGCGCGCCGCCGCCGCTTCATAAGCCTTGCCGACGATGATTTTCGCCTCCGCCGGATGCTCCTCGAACCATTGGCCGAGCTTCTCATTCACCACATTCTCAACCACCGCGCGCACTTCCGAGCTCACCAGTTTATCCTTGGTTTGCGAGGAGAATTTCGGGTCCGGCACTTTCACCGAAAGTACGCAAGTGAGGCCCTCACGGAAATCCTCGCCCGTAAGGGTGAGTTTTTCCTTCTTGCCGAAACCCTGCTGGCTGGCGTAGGAATTTATCATGCGCGTGAGTGCAGCGCGCAGGCCCATAAGGTGCGTTCCGCCGTCGCGCTGGCGGATGTTATTGGTAAAACAGACGACGTTTTCGTGGTAGCTGTCGTTCCATTGCATGGCGATTTCGACGCCGATATTTTCCTTTTCGCTATCGATGGAAATTATCGAATGCAGCTCTTTTTTGCTGCGGTCGAGATAGCGCACGAATTCCATTATTCCGCCTTCATACATCAAATCGGAAACCTGCTCTTCCGAAGTCCGCGCGTCTTTCAGCACGATATGCACTCCGGAATTTAGGAATGCCAATTCGCGGATGCGGTGCTCCAGAGTATTGAAATCGAATTCGGTTTTGGTGAAGGTTTCGGTCGAGGGCAGGAAGGTGATTTTCGTGCCGCGTTTGCCCGGTGCGTCGCCGATAATTTTAAGCGGCTCTTCCGCCACGCCGTCCTTAAAGCGGATGAAATATTCCTTATCGTTGCGCCATATCGTCAAATCCAGCCATCGGGAAAGGGCATTGACCACCGAAACGCCGACGCCGTGCAGACCGCCGGAAACTTTATAGGAATTCTGGTCGAATTTTCCGCCCGCATGCAACTGCGTCATGATGACTTCCGCCGCAGAAACGCCTTCCTCCTTATGGATATCCACCGGAATGCCGCGCCCGTTATCCGTCACCGTCACCGAGCCGTTGGCGTTCAATACCACTTCCACCAAATCGCAATGCTTGGCAAGCGCCTCATCGATGGAATTATCCAGCACCTCATACACCATGTGATGCAGCCCCGAACCGTCATCGGTATCCCCGATATACATTCCCGGGCGCTTGCGGACGGCGTCCAGCCCTTTTAAAACTTTAATCGATTCCGCGCCGTATTCCTGGCTTTCCAGGGTAATTGGACTATCTTTTTGCTGCACTTGCTGACTCATAAAATTTGGTGGTTGGTGGTTAGTGGATGGTGATTGGTGGAGAGTAAACAAGCGGTTAGTTTTCACCAACCACCATTCACCCGCCACCTTCCACCAATCTTCTAGCAAATTACTGAATCATTTACACTAAAAAACTGCATTTTTCCGCTTATAATTTTCAGCCACGAATATATGAGAAATATGGACGGAGGCAAAAGCGTACGTACGCTTTTTTTAAACATTCTATTCCATGGAACCAACTCTGGCCGTGACAACTCTTTTTCATCATGTTATTCCTATAGCCAAGGGCCGGAAAAAGAACGGCTCCCGGGGAACAGTCGGCATCGCTGCAAAGATGCCGCTCCTCCAGCTATGGCCGGAGGGCGGTAATTATGTCCAAGCCTTGCGGCCAAAGATTGCCGCACCGTGTTCTTGCGGTCTTGTTAGCCTCCGGCTTCCAGAAATTTCTGGAAGCCGTTTTCTAACGGAGGTAAAAAATGGGCGAATATATTTTCCTGGCGGATTTGTTGGATAGATTCCGTAATTCTTCGGAGCCAGTGTAGATAATCTGGCTTATGGGATTAACCCTGGTTTTATCGGCGGCATTCTTCACCCTCGGCTACATCGCCCGGGCTTTTATGCGCGCCTGCAATTGGCCAAAGGGTAGGCTCTTATATTCGATTTATCTCGGCGATGAAAATCAAGCCATCGTTTTCAAACATGCCGAATCCACCGAAATAGTGATGATAAAGCCGGATTTGGAGAGGGTGCAAAGAGGATAACTTTAAGGGAAATCTGAGTGCTTGAGTAAAAAAGCGTACGTACGCTTTTTGTTTGGTAAATTAACTCATACTAACTCTCGGGTCTAAATACCCTAAACGCTGTCATTCCCGCGAAGGCGGGAATCCATATTCCAGAGATGGTGAGGTTCTTTCTGTAACCGGGAGGCCTGTGGCTATGGATTCCCGCCTTCGCGGGAATGACACGAGAGAGGGCAATTCGATCAGGAATTGGTATCAAGTTTTCTGACAAGGATCCAATTATGCAGCTATCGCTCTATTTTGGTGAAAAAACACGTACGTACGCTTTATGCAGTGTGACAGTATTGATGGCTTCAAAAGACGTACGTACGTCTTTTTGTTTGGTAGATTTTACTCATACTGGTTCTCGGGTCTAAATACCTTAAACCGTGTCATGCAATCAGGAATTAGTATCAAATTTTCCGATGAACTATGCAGCTTGCCGCTCTAGTTTATGGTGAAAAAAAACACGTACGTACGCTTTATACAGTGTGACAGTATTGATGGCTTCAAAAGACGTACGTACGTCTTTTTGTTTGGTAGATTTTACTCATACTGATTCTCGGGTCTAAATATCCTGAGCCATGTCACGCAATCAGGAATTAGTATCAAATTTTCCGATGAACTATGCAGCTTGCCGCTCTAGTTTATGGTGAAAACACGTACGTACGCTTTTTATGCAAAGGTTTCGGGGCTTTTAAGCGAATTTTTGGCGAATATTCAACTATCTGGCTAACGCTAGCTTATGGTGAAAACACGTACGTACGCTTTTTATGCAAAGGCTCTAGATTTTTAAGCGAATAATCAACAAATCACCGAATCCTCGACGGCAAAAAACTGCATTTTTCGTTCGTAATTCCGGAAAAAATGTGGGGAGGTGGCGGTCATCCAGGCTTGGATGTTGAAACCTGCTATTTCCGCGAATAATTCTTCGCGGCGGGTATCGTCGAGATGGGCGACTATTTCATCGAGTAGAAGCACCGGGCTGGCGCCGAACCATAGGGCTTTTGCCCGTGCGGCGCCGAGGATTATGGAGAGCAGCAAGGCTTTCTGCTCTCCGGTCGAGCAATTTTGCGCGGGCTGGTTTTTTTCCTGGTAGAAAACCGAGAAATCGCTGCGGTGGATGCCGTAGTTAGTGCGGCCGGAGAAAAAATCGAGCTTGCGCGCTTCTTTCAGCTTGGATTTGAAAAATTCCTCCGCCTGCAATGCCGGGATTTTCGGGAAAATTTCTTCGACCAGGCCTTTGACTTCGATAACGGCTTTCGGAAAAGAAGAATCGGAAATTTCTATCGCCTTTCTGATATATTCAGTTGCCTGCAACCGGCTGGCCGCGATAGCAACGGCCTGCTCCGCCATCGTGCCTTCGGTGGCGGATAACCATATGTCATCAGGATTTTCCTTTAACAGTTTCCGGCGCTCGCGCATGTATTTTTCATAAACGCCTAGGCGTTTTGGGTGCTCATTATCGAACAGCGCGGTGAGCCTATCCAGGAATCCGCGCCGCGCGCCCGTGCCGTCGGTGAATATATGGTTCATTTGCGGGATGAAATAAAGGCAGGAGAACACCGATTCGAGAACGCCGGAAGCGCGGTTTATCTCACCATCGATTTTGATGATGCGCTTATCGATATCGCGCGAAGTTTCACGCGCGGTGCCGATTATTGTTTGTTCCCCGCCGGAATTTATGACGGCATTGATGGCCCAGCCGAAAACATTATAAGGCGAGTCGCTTTTTCCCTGCTTATCAATCTCCGATAATTTCGCCGCGCGCAGGCCCCGCCCCGATGTAAGCAGCGAAACCGCCTCCAATATATTAGTTTTCCCCGAACCGTTCGCTCCGGAAATCACCACTGGGGAGTTATCAAGCTCCAGCTTTAAATGGTCATAGCTGCGGAAATTAGTGAGAGTTAGCGATGAGAGCCAGTAGGAGTTCACTGGGATTTGATCTGTGATGGTATGAATTTTTCTATGGTATTAATTCTCAAATTTTTGAACATAAACATCCAGAACCGCGTGGATCATTTTTTGATAGGGAATGTGGTATTTGCTGGCAGCCTTTTTGAAAAACTTAAGGGTTTTATCATCAACATCCATAGTAATTTTTGATCGTGATTTTTGCATGGATTTCGCTAGTTCTTGCGGGCTAGGGAGAAAATCATCGGAAATTGTTGGCCCTAAAATAGGGTCGTCATCCCAGGGATTTTCCTCGTATACTATTTTCTTTTTCATATATTTTTCTTCCTCCTCTCCAATAAGCCGCTCCGATAATTCTTATTTTCCGGGTTCTTATGGTAAACCTCACAGTCATCACTTCGCTTTTTACCAGACCAAAACAGAAATACCTGAATTCACTGACGCTATGCTTCAAATCAAGCTTTATTACCCTGCTGGCATCTTCAAAAGCTTCTTTGGCTTCATCGAATGAAATATGATGTTTTAAAATATTTTCTAATTGTTTTTTTGGATCCCATTCATAATACTTATCATCCATAATATATCATAATGCCTTATAAAAGGCCATATAAATATATGGGAATTTATCAAACCCGCATCGGCATTATAACATACAGCGCCGTAACATCCGCCGGGTCGCGCACTAGGGCGGGGGAGGTGGAGTCGGAGAAGACGAATTGGGCGGTTTCGCCCTCTAACTCGCCCATCATTTCCAGGACATAGCGATAATTGAACCCGATATCCATGGCGTCGGAGGAGTAATTCGCCGGGATTTCCTCGGTGGCGTCGCCGTTATCCTGGCTGCTCGCCGATAATGTGAGTTTGCCGCCGGACATGGCGAATTTTATCGCCCGGGTTTCGGTGGCGATGGTGGAAACGCGGTCAACCGCTTGGGTGAGCAGGCGGCTATCGACTTCCATTATTTTATTATTTTCCTTCGGGATTACGCGTTCATAATCCGGGAAGGTGCCGTCAATCAGCTTGGAAACCAGGGTGATATTGCCGGAATCGAATTTTATCTTGGTTTTGGAGAGTGAAACCTGGATGGTTTCCCCACCTTCTTCCGCGATTTTCTTTACTTCCACCACGGTTTTGCGCGGGATGATAACGCCCGGCATCCCGGCCGCGCCCGCTGGCACCGGAACTTCGATGCGTGCCAGCCGGTGGCCGTCAGTTGAAACAGCCCGCAGGCTCTGGTTTTCCGCACCCGGAGAAATATGAAGGTAAACACCGTTCAAATAATAGCGTGTTTCCTCGGTGGAAATGGAGAACCGGGTTTTTTTAATTAGGGAAATGAATTCGCTTTTGCTAAGCGAGAAATTATGTGTCAGCTGGCCTTCGGAAATAGTCGGGAAATCCGCGGCGGGCAGGCAGGAAAGCTGGAATTTGGAATTGCCGGATTTCACCTTCAATTGATTGCCCTTCGCGGCATCCAGCGACAGCTCAATTTCCGAGCCCTCGGGGAGCTTGCGCACTATATCGTATAAAGTGTGCGCCGGAACCGTCACCGCGCCTTCCTTGGTGATTTTCGCCGCGACTTTTTCCGTGGCCGCGATATCCATATCGGTAGCGGTGAGGTTCAAATTCCCGCCCGCCGCCTCGATTTTAATATTGGAAAGAATCGGTATGGTGTTGCGCTTCTCAACAATGCTCTGCAGCCGCCCAAGCGAGCGCAAAAACGCCGCGCGGTCGATGGTTAGCTGAATGCTGTCGAAATTAACGAAATTGTCACTCGCGGCGGATGATTTTGCTGGCATAAATTTTCTTGTGTGCTGTTGGTGTAATTATGGCGGAAACAGTACAATGTTTTTTCGGCGGTGCCAATAGAATTTTTAGGTTCTAGGTGCTAGGGACTAGGTTCTAGGGAAGAATTTTTACTAGCACCTACCACCTAGAACCTAGCACCTCAACTCTGCAATATCTTCTGAAGCAACACCAAATCATCTGCCAATTCCTTACTCTCCTTCGCCAGCTCATCAACCTTCTTTATCGCATGAATCACCGTCGTATGGTCTTTTCCGCCGAAATTGCGGCCGATTTCGGGGAGGCTTAGGGTTGTTAGTTTTTTGGCCAGGTACATGGCGATTTGGCGGGGCCGGGCAATGGAGCGGGAGCGCCTTGCGGAATTTAGGTCGGATATTTTTAAATTATAACGGTCGCAGACGCGGCGTTTTATGTCGTCGATGGTAATGGTGCGGATGTTGGAGCGCAGTAAATCTTGCAAAATTTCCTGGGTGTTTTCCAGGCTGATTTCACGCCCGAATAAATTGGAATGCGCGATGACCTTGTTCAGCGCGCCTTCGAGCTCGCGCACATTGGAAACGATGCGGTGGGCGAGGAATTCCAACACTTGTTTCGGCACATCGGTTTTAAGCTGTTCGAGCTTGGATTGCAGGATGCCGAGGCGGAGCTCGTAAGTGGTGGTGTTGACATCGGCAACCAGGCCCCAGCCGAGGCGCGAGCGGATGCGTTCCTCGATTCCTTCCAAATCCGAAGGCGAACGATCAGCGGAAATAACCAGCTGTTTGCTTTGGTCAATCAATGCGTTGAAAGTGTGGAAAAATTCTTCCTGCGTGGAATCCTTGCCGCCGATGAATTGCACATCGTCAATCATCAGCACATCCACCGAGCGGAATTGCTCTTTGAATGACATGATATCCTTGCTGCGCAGTGCCCGGATGAATTGATACATGAATTTTTCCGCCGAAAGATAAACCACCTGCCGCGCCGGATTATTTTTCCGGATATGCCAGGCGATGGCGTGCATGAGATGCGTTTTCCCGAGGCCGACGCCGCCATAAAGAAACAGCGGGTTGCTGCCGATATTAACATTCCGCGCCTCGGCCACGCTTTGCGATGCGGCATGTGCGAGTTCATTCGGCTTGCCGACGACGAAATTTTCGAAAGTGAAACGCGGATCGAGCGGTGAGCCGAGTTGTTCGGTGCGGATGGAGATATCTACTATATTATTATGTATAGGTTGATTATCCGCCGGGGATTTTTCTTTTGCCGGCAATGGGCGGCTTTCCGCTTGGATTATATCGAGGCTGTAAAGGCCCGGGTCTTCCTGGCGGAGAAATGATTTTATTTCATCGCCATAATGCGCCGAAACCCAATCACGAATGAACCGAGTCGGCGCGCCAAGAACCACTTGCCCGCCTTCATAGCTGATAAGTTCCAGATGCTTCAGCCAGCTATTGAATGTCGCCTCACCGAAATGCGCTTTTAATTTTTGCGAGATACCGGCGTATTTATCGAGGATAGGAATGGCGGCATTGACGTTATTCATCAAGCGGCCCTCCATGGCAGAATATTTTTCCAGCCGATGCTCTCGGAGGCAACGACGGAAGGGTTGCCTTCGAAACCGTCATATATATTATAGCAGTTTTCATAGCCTTCAGCCGTCATCACCGACGCGGCCTCAAATGACCTGCCGCCGCCTTTGCAGATGAAAAACAACGGCGCGGTTTTATCAGGCGCCGCGCTCGTCAATTCCGCGGCGAAATTTTTATTGATTTCCATATGCGGCAATGTCCTGAACGGCAGCGTGATCATTTTGGTGCCAAGCCCGGAAACATCCGGCACGCCCACCAGGTCCCATTCTTCCTTAGTCCGCACATCAACGAGAATCGCTTGTTTATTTTCTTCCATCAGATGCCAGGCATGCAAGGAATTTATATCGCCAGTGTAAAAGCTGCTCGGAATTATTTGTATCTCTTGCGGGAAAGCTTTCACTGTCATTTTTATTATAGTTAAGAATTACGCCAACCCTGATTTAGAGCAATAAACACCGGTTATCCGAATCACCGATTTTAAAACGGAGACACCGGATTTTTTAATCCTTTCTGCATTCATGCTAGGGAAAATAAACTTACGGCAAAAATGAGTTTGGTAAACTAATTTTATTTGCGATTTACTCAAATAAATTTATTGACAGGTTTGACGAGAGGTGTGTGTTCGGATTTAAAATATTTCTAGAAACTTTTCCGAAATCGCTTCCGCCAATCCGGATTGTGATCGAGAAACCGCCAATGGAACATCAGGCCATAAACCAGGTGCATGATGATGAGGGTGAAGAGGCCGCCGAATACCACATCACTCAAATAATGCTGGCCTTGCATAACGCGGGAGAATGAAATTACCGCTCCAAATAACAGCAGGGAAATATATATGACCCTTCTTTTTTTCGGCGCTCCGTAAGGCAACACCAGCGCGAAAGCTGTGAAATAAAAGCCCATCGCCGCATGGCCGGAAACGAATGAATAACAATCCTTCGGGCAACTTTCAGAAATTTTGAAAGCCGGGGTGAATACATATTCCCCGCCGAAATTTACAGTATGCACCGGCCGCGCGCGGTGCCAGTTATCCTTGAATATGCCGGTCATCAGCACCGGCCCGAGCAGCAGCACTATTGTGAGAAAAATTATTTCCTTGTTGTTTAAAATGAATTTACGATTGAAAACGGTGTTGAAAATAAGCAGGGCGATAAAGCAGACCGGCAATACATACCGCGAATATTTCACTATATAATAAAACGCCATCAGGATGTTGTTTTCCTTCAGCCAGAATCCGCCTTTTTCCGGATTGTAAAATTGCCCGGAAACCCATAAATCGATGCTTGGGTAATATATAAAAAGGATGGCGAGAGCTACGGTGATTATTATCCAGCGGTTCAGCATGATTTAATATCCTTCAAAGTTTTTCATAAAGTAAATTCGGTAAATAAGCTTAGGGTTGGCCGGTAGCGGCAAGGTTTTTTCCAAAGAGTTTGCCGCGAAATGATTGGCTATGATAGAAGCATTATCATTCCTGGTGATGAAAATAAAGTCATGGTTTTTCATATCCTCCATATGGAGCGCCAAATCGAAATAATCCTGCGCTTTATTCTTCGGGTTCCATTTATATATTGCCGCCGGTTCATGATTTTCCCCTTGCAGATAATAGGAAAGCTCAGCGGCAATTTTTCTTTCGTCGGTGAATATTAATGCACCCGGATGCTGGGATTTTATCTCGCCAATCTGGCCGGAAAATTCCCGCCAGCCGCGCAGGCGGGCATAAGGGTCAAGTTTCAAATGCATCTGGCCGAGGTTATAAAAAAGCAGCATGAATAATAAATTTAATATTAGCGCGGCGCGCAGCCAGAACATTTTCTCATTATCCAGCAGCCAAGCTACAACTAATATAGTAGCAGGCACATAAATCGGCGCCGCCCAGTTGCCGTGCGCGCGGGAAATTATGCAGACTGCCAGGGTGATTGCCAGAAGCGGCAGGAAAAAATAATATAATATCTGATGGCGCTCATCTTTTTTTATTTCGCGGAAACGGAATAATAAAATGAAAGTGAGAAATACAAAAAAAATAGGCCCGAATATTCCCGCTTGCGCGGCCAGGAATTCTAGAAGTTTTATCGGCGCGAAAGAAGTTTCCGGGTTTAAATTATCCTCGGTATGGCGAAAGCTTACCAAGTGATTCTGCAAGTTCCAGATTAAGTTTGGCAGGAATATTACGAATGCAATCAAGGCCGCAAGCCAGGGCTTAAAATTTTTGAGGCGTGCGGGCGTATTTACTGCAATATATAAAAAAGCCGAGAGCAAAAAAACCGCCATGGTATATTTGGTAAGCAGCCCCGCGCCGGTGAATATTCCGCACCATATCCAGTGACGCAATTTATCCTCCCTTATCGCTTTTACAAAAAACAATAAAGCTCCCGCATAAGCAGTGAGAAGCGGTGGGTCGGTGGTGATGAGAGTGGAGGAAAAAGTAACGCCGGGGAGTAATAGGAACCCAAGCGCAGCGAAAAAACCATACTCTTCCCCCTCCCCCCTTGAGGGGGAGGGTTGGGGTGGGGGGTATGAGGCATACCGAGAAGCTTGAGATTGCCTCAACCCCCCTCCTAACCTCCCCCTCAAGGGGGGAGGGATTAGTTGGATGTCGGTCTTTTCATCCCATAAATATTTGGCCAAATGGAAAATTATAATGGCGGTGGCAAAATGCAGGAGCGGTGAAAAAATTCTAATGCATGGCTCGGCCGGGCCGCAGGCGCTGGTGGATAATGCAATCAGCCAGGCGATAACCGGTGGTTTGGAATAATAGCCCAGCGCCAAATGCCGCGACCACACCCAATATTGCGCCTCATCGGGATGTAAATCGATATGATTGGTATATAGGTAAATCAGGCGGCATAAAGTGATGATGGCAGAGAGGAGAATGGTGTTTTTTAAGGTGTAAACTTTTGTATAAGCGTGCATCACCCCCTCCATTGTCATTCCCGCGCAGGCGGGAATCCATATTCCAGAGACTTCGAGGTTCTTGCTATAACCGATAGGCCTGTGGTTATGGATTCCCGCCTTCGCGGGAATGACAAATCTTGAGTATTATATTTGTAGATATAATGCATTTCCTACCCGGTAATCTTCCCCACCACCGGCGAGGAGGGCACGGCCATGGCGGATTTTTCCATGCGTCCGGCTAAATAGGCGAGCCGCCCGGATTCCACTGCCAGCTTCATTGCCCGCGCCATTAATACCGGGTTTTTCGCGCTGGCTATAGCGGTGTTGAGCAGCACCCCGTCACAGCCCATTTCCATGGCAATTGCGGCATCGGATGCGGTGCCGATTCCGGCATCCACCAGCACTGGGATTTTGCTGCTCTCGATTATTATTTTCAAATTAAGCGGATTCAAAATACCAAGTCCCGAGCCAATTGGCGCCGCAAGCGGCATCACCGCCGCAGAGCCGGTTTCCTCCAAGCGCTTTGCCATTACCGGGTCATCACTACAATAAGCCATCACCGAAAAACCGTCCTTCACCAGGATTTCCGCCGCTTTCAACGTTTCAACCATATCCGGATAAAGCGTTTCCCTATCGCCGATAATCTCCAGCTTCACCAAACTCCGCCCGCTCATTTCCCGCGCCAGCCTTAAGGTTCTAACAGCTTCCTCGGCTGTATAACATCCGGCGCTATTGGGCAGAAATGTATAATTTTTCGGGCTGATAAAATCCTCGAGCAGCGGTTCACCGGGCTTTACGATATTGGCCCGGCGCACCGCCATGGTGACGATTTCCGCACCGGATTCCTTGATTGCCGCCGCGGTTTCTTCGAGGCTTTTATATTTCCCGGTGCCGACTAACAGCCGCGAGGAAAATTTCTTGCCCGCCAGAATTAGAAAATCTTTTTCCATAATATTCCTAGCCGCCGCCAATGAAATTTACTATTTCGATTTTATCGCCGGCAATAATTTCCGCCGTGTCATAGGCCGATTTGCTGACAATCTCCAGGTTCCTCTCCACCGCGATTTTCCTTTTATCAAGATTCAACCGCACCACCAACTCCGCCACCGAACAGGCCGCGCCAAGATTATACGCCTCGCCGTTCAAAATTATTTCCATAAAACCTCTAATCCTAGTAAAGGTAATATATCGAATCGCTATAAGGTGTAAATATATGAAAGCTGAAATTCTTATCATAAACGGGCCGAACCTCAATATGCTGGGTGCGCGCGAGCCCGAAATATACGGTAGCCAGACTATCGCGGATATAGAAAAATTATGCGCTGATGAGGCCGCGGCCTTGGGTTTTACCATCGATTTCCGCCAGAGCAATTCCGAAGGTGAAATAATCGACTGGATTCAAGGCGCGAAAAAATTCGCCGGAATCATAATCAATCCCGCCGCTTACACACACACATCAGTGGCGATTTTCGACGCACTGATTGCCTTGAAAATCCCGGTTATCGAAGTCCACCTCTCCAACATCTATAAACGCGAAGAATTCCGGCACCACTCCTATGTCAGCCGCGCCGCCAGGGGGATTATATGTGGGTTTGGCAGCGTGGGGTATGTGTTGGCACTTAAGGGGATGAAGGAGATAAATGACGCAAGATAAAATGAAGATTCTCTGGTTTGAAACCGGTGATTTATATACTGTGCGTCGCGGCAAGGAAGTGGGCGAACGTCTTGGTGTTCAGGTCGATTCGCTCGATGCGTATGATTTAAATTTTGCCGCTGATGGTGGTTCGGTTGGGGTTTTCTCCGGGAGCAGAGATCTGGTTTCCTATTATGATGCCCTGATAATTCGCTCTTTCATGCCGTTCATCGCCGAGGCGCTCACGCTGGCCCGGCTATTCCGCATGGCGGGAAAAACCGTGGTAGATGAAAGCACCACCAGCGAGGGTTATGCCATGAGCAAGATGCATGATTATGTCGTGCTGGCCGCAAATGGCGTCGATGTGCCGCGCACCAGGCAATTTTATGATCCGAATCAAATGGCGGCTTTTGCCGAGGAAATCGGCTATCCGTGTATTATCAAGGGCACCACCGGTTCCGAAGGCCGCCATGTGCATAAGGTTGATTCGGAGCGGCAGCTGCGCAAAAAGCTTATCCAATATAAATCCGGCGAAGTGATGGTGCAGGAATTTCTTGCCGCCGAGCAGGATTACCGCGTCATAACTATTGGCTATAAAGCGCTGCCGGTCTATGTTTCACGCAAACCAAAATCCGATGATTTCCGCACTAATTTTGAGTTCAATGAGGAAGTGATTTCTCATCCTCTTGCCGAAGCGCCGCATTTGAAAGATATTGCCGAACGCGCGGCCCGCGCTTTGGGCCGGGAATTTTCCGGCGTCGATATCCGCTGCCGCGGCGCCAAACCGCTGGTATTAGAAGCCAATCGCAGGCCGGGATTCAAAGGTTTCGAAGAGGCAACCGGTTATGATGTCGCCGGAGCATTGATAGAATATGTGATGCGGAAAGCTGGAAGTCAGGCGGAGAATATTTTGAAGGTTAATGCTTAGCACTCAAGAAAATTTTTCTAAGGGATTTATCTCGGTGATGAAAGCCGGTGCTTAAAATCGCGCATCGCGGGGCTTCCGGTTATGCGGCGGAGAATACTATCGCGGCTTTTGCGCGGGCGTTGGAGATGGGGGCGGATGCCATTGAACTTGATGTGCATGTGGCGAAAACCGGGGAGATTATGGTGATTCATGATGCAACGGTGGAGCGCACTACCGGTGGTCATGGCCGTGTCGCTGATAAAAGCCTGGAAGCGCTGAAAGAACTGCGGACCGCCGATAATCAAACGATTCCAACGCTGAAGGAAACTCTGGATTTCGTGAATAACCGGGCGGTGATTTTTATTGAGGTTAAGGTGAGCGGAATTGCGAAAGAGCTTGGCCAATTAATAGAATCGGAAATTCATTCCGGCAAATGGTCGCGGGAAAAACTAATCGTCATTTCCTTCGATCACGATGAGCTGCGGGAATTGCGCAACCATTTCCCGAAAATCCTAATCGGCGCCAGCTTCGATAAAATCGTATCATGGAAAGATGCATATGCCAAACTCGCCGATTTTTCTCCCGAATGTCTGGTAGTTTTCGTGGATGAGGCGGATGGGCATCTGGTTAAGGAAATTCACTCGGCAGGCATGAAAATCCATGTCTGGACGGCAAATACTCCCGAGCGCATCGAATATGCGAAGCTCTTGAAAGTGGATGGAATAATGTCGGATTATCCGGATAGGCTGTAGAGGTGGTTTTTACTACTGGGGATGAATCTCGACTTGTGGCTCGAAACCTTTGATATTTACCGACGAAAGATTGAAATTCTTGCTGGCGGATTCGATATCAAGGCCAACTATATGGCCGGTTTCATCATAATCCGCTACCACGCCTTCCGCAATTTCCGCAGATTCGCTGCTTGCTTTAGGGGAGAGTTCTATATAAAGCGAATCGGTTTCTTTATAATAATGGAAATTCATGTCACTGACTCCTTGGCTTAAAACGCCTGTCAAAGAATGCATTATGCACCATATCCTCTTCAAAAACAACACGCAGATATTTGTTATATTCGGGAAGGAAGATAAATCGCCTAATTCGGCCATTTGGCTGGATTTCAGTATGAATTGGATTTTTTAGTGATTCCTCCAGCCACTCATTCTTTAAGTATGGCCGCCTGCGACGAACGACATTTTCAAAATATCCAGTAAATTTCATGGTGAAAGGGTATCATTAAAGGTATTAAAGCGCAAAGTTAATACCCCACCGTACTGTTCTTCCCGCGCAATGCCACATCGAAATAGTAATATATTTCCGGGTCTTTTTTATCTTCCAGCAATCTTCTGCGGGCGATTAGTAATTTCTGGATATCGGGCGTCAGCTTTGCGAAGGCCGGGTCGGAATCGGTTTTGGGTTCATCCTCGAAATATAGGGTGGTGTTTACTTCGTCGAAGCCTTCCTTGGTGATTTTGATGTGGATTTGCGGGGCTTTCCAGCCGAGGGCGCCGGGTTTTATCGAAATAAAATCGAACTGGCCGAGATTATTGGTGATATATTCCCCGGCCCCTAAGAAATTTTCATCATTCACCTCATCGATTTTTTTGGCTTCATCCTGGTAATAGCCGTAAAAATTCGCCTGCCATATTTCCACTTTCGCATCGGCCACCGGCACGCAATTTTCATCCACCACCCGCCCGATTAGCCGCATCGGCTGGCCTTTGGCGATTACCGCGCTGCCGGTTTTGCGGCGTAAATCGTTAGTCGTTGGAATATTTTCCACTCCCGGATAATGTTCAGGCGCCGGAATGCTGGGAGTGAGGTGGCAATTCACCAGCACATCATCCTTGGCCTCAGCCAGGGGAATCAGGCCGAGCGCGATAACGAAACAGGCGAAAAGCTTTTTATTTATGGACACGGAATACCAGATATTTGTTAGTTAAATAATTATATATGACAATTATCAACACCGCAGCAGTTTTCGCGAGCATCACGTTGATAAACCGGCTGGCATACCAGACAATGGCGGTATTTAAGGCCAGGCCTAGATAGCCGTAAATTAGCGAAAGTAGAATGCGTTTATGGGAGCGGTGCATGGCGTCATGGAATGTCCAGGCGCGGTTGATGAAGAATCCGGCGGTGATGCCGGTGCCGTAGGAAATTATATTAGCGGGAATTATCCCGAGACCGGCGGAAAAATGCAACAAATAGAAAATCGCAAAATCGAGACTGGTCGTGAAAACCCCGACCATCAGGAATCTGGCGAACCTTGATTTCAATAAATAAGTATGGAGACGCTGCAAACCAGCCATAATACCAGGTTGATTAAAAATATTTTATCGAGAAAAAGAGTTTTTTCGGGTTCACCCCCACCGTCATTTACGAAGATTATCTGCAAGTAGCGGAACAGGCCGAACACTACGAATATCACGGTATAAACGAAGGCTTCCTTGCCGGTTTTGCGCGCGATATCGGTGGCATAGATGCCATAGCAAATAAGCGCCGCGCTGCAACTTACCGTAATCATTTTGCCGAGAACATCCTTATTATAGCCTTTCAGGCTCTGGCGCTGTTTTGAGCCTTCGACATTCATTTCATTATATCTTTTTCCAAATGCCAGGAATAATGCGAGGAGGAATGTGGAAAGAATTATCCAGGAGGAAACCTGCACCTCGATTGCATAACCGCCCATTAATACTCGCAAAACAAAGCCAACAGCGATTATCAGCACATCGATTATGGCGTATTTTTTTAAGGATTTTGAATAGGAAATATTGAAAATAAGATAAACGAACATGATGATGAAACATGCATGCGGCAGGAAACTGCATAAAATATAGCCGAGGAATAATAGGAAAACCATCAGCAGGCTGGCTTTTTTCATGCTGATTTTTCCGGCGGCGAGGGGCCGGAATTTTTTGGCAGGGTGATTGCGGTCATCGGCCAAGTCCATGAAATCATTGAATATGTAAACCGCGCCTGAAACTGCGATGAAGCAGAGCGTGGCGATAATTGCCCGCCGCAAATCAGCAATATTATTAAATTGCAACGCGAATACGCAAGGCGCGAAAACGAAAGCGTTTTTTATCCATTGTTTCGGGCGGAGAATGGTTATTGCCGGGGGCATCAAAGGTTCAATCTCTTAAATATTTTTTCCGGAATCAGCTTGATTATTAGCATTATATAACGCCAGAAGAAAGGCACATAAATCACCTCCCTTTTCCGCCGCATGGCTTTGATGATGGTTTTCGCCGCCTTGTCGCGGCTCCATATCAAAGGGCTATGCATTCCATAAGTCATCGGCGTATCGAGGAAACCCGGCTTTACCGTCATTATATGAACATTATCGTGCGAAAATTTGTTTCGGAGACCGGAAGCGAAAGTGGAAAGCGCAGCTTTGGCGCTGCCGTAAATATAATTGCTTGCGCGGCCTCTATCGCCGGCTACCGAGGATATAACGATGATTCTTCCGCGCTCTCGGTTCCCCATTTTTTCCGCGATTATCTCCAGGATTTTCGCCGGTTGCAGATAATTTATTTTCGTGACCCGCTCGATATTTTCTTCCCGCGCATCCGCCGCACCCATATCTCCCGCTACCATGAAAACACTATCGGGAAACCGAAATTTCTCCTCGATATTTTGCACGAATTCCGCCGCGGAGAAGGTTATGTATGAGAGATCGAGCTTTTGTGTAATAACCTCGGCATTATAGCGCACCCGCAAATCATTTTTGATGATTTCGAGTTCCTCCGCATCACGGGCAACAAGGAAAAGCTTGTAATTTTTTTCCGCCAGCCGGTGGCATATACGAGCGGCCAGGGAAGAAGTAGCGCCGATAATCAAAGCTCTCTTATTCATTTGAAGCCCAGCCTTTCCGCCATCCCTGAATTGATTTTATTTTGCGGGTCAAGCTCGCGGATTATTTTTTTCCAGGTGCGGAAATTATCGCCATACATTCTTTCAATCATCCCCGGTTTCGCGCGCGCATCCTTGGCCAGATAAATCCGCCCGCCGATTTTGCATAATTCCTCATCGATGCGGTCAAGCAGCGGAAAAATTTTCCCCTCCGCCGGAAAATCGAGCGCGATGCTGAAGCCTTCAATCGGAAATGTCATGAAACCCTTGCCGCGCCGGTGATATTTTATTACTGCCAGGAAGGAGAAAAGCCCGCTATCTTGAATCATCTGGAGGATATTTTGCATATCGATAACGGCGTTTTTTCCCTCTGGAACCATGAATTGATATTGCAGAAAACCGTGCCTTCCATATAGCCGATGCCAGTGATTGAGCGAATCGAGCGGGTGGAAAAATTCGGCGAATGAGCGCTTTTCTTCTTTGCCCTTTTCCGAAACGCCGAAAAACCGCGTCCGGTTATAAACCGCCATTGAATATTTATTAAGGACAAAGCTGGGGAAAAATTTCGGGATAGTTATGCCGGGTTCTTTTTCCTTATATTTTCCGAGCGGCTCGCCTTCATATAATTTCGCATGACGGGATTTTTCGAATATTCCCGCGCCTAAATTCTTTCCCGATGCGAAATGATTTATCCAGCCAATCATATAATCGGAATCGGCCCTATGCGCGCGGAACAGCGCCGCCATTTCCTCGATGTTTTTCGCTTTTACGCGCCAGCTGGTCAGCGATGTCGATTCAATCGGAATCAATTGCAAAACCGCCCGCTCTATATATCCGGTCATGCCAAGCCCGCCGCAAGTGGCCCAGAAAATCTCTGGGTTTTTATCCTTGGAGCATTCAATCGATTCGCCGCTGGCGAGGCATAATTTCAGGCTCAATATATGTTCCGCCAAATCACCCTTCGCATAATGGTTTTTGCCGTGAATATTACAGGCAATCGCCCCACCAAGGCTGGCATATTTCGTTCCCGGAATCACCGGCAGAAACCAGCCTTTCAATATAGTGACATTCAAAATTTCCGCCAGGCTAACCCCACCTTCCGCCGTAATGATGCCTTTTTCCGCATCGAAATCGATGAACCGGTTCAGGCGCTCGCTGCTTATAACACCCTCCGGATTCAGCGCCGCATCGCCATAGCTACGGCCCAGGCCACGGGCTATAAGCGAAGATGCATGAC
>Ga0206957_1059_pt1 | contig 29982 bp, 23 predicted proteins | sample Alteio_BWOrgHeat_32_FD_152975 | JGI IMG/M metagenome (GOLD analysis project Ga0206957, IMG submission 152975) | Enriched cells from forest soil in Barre Woods Harvard Forest LTER site, Petersham, Massachusetts, United States -... | ecosystem: Environmental > Terrestrial > Soil > Temperate forest >...
CAGAACCTGATGTAAACGGATTTCCGGAAGGAACACTGAAATCAGTATTGATCCTTAATACTTTTCCCTTGTAACTTTCAAGATCCGGAGAGTTTGTATTTACATTGTCATTGCCAACAGCAAGATAAAGTGTTCCGTCGCTTCCCCAGGTCATACCACCTCCATTGTGAATGGAATTGACAAGCGAATCAAAATCATAAATTACAACTTCACTGCCTGGCACTGCTACATCACCATTAGCTGTAATGCGGCTAAGCCGGTTATGAATAGGAGCCGTTGGGGTTGTATAATATATGTATACATAATTATTTGTGCTGAAATTCGGATCCAGCGCTACAGAACTTAAACCTCTTTCATTCAACTGATCAACAGTAAGCTGATAAAAAGGAGTAGTTAGAACAGCTCCATTCTTTACAATTTTTACTCTACCTGCTTTTTCAGTAACAAAGATCCGTCCGTCGGAAGCCATTGCCATTGATGTAGGATAATAAACAGTTCCCACTTTCACCTGGCTGAAACCGGTTGGGAAGGTTTGTGCGTTAAATTTTAAAGTAATGCTTAATACGAGTAGGAGTATGATTTTTTTCATCTTTTTTAATTTTAAGAATCAAAACTAAATGCGGATGAAAATTTGTCGACGTATTTTCGCCGACTGCTATTTTTTAGTCGCTTAGAAAGGAAAAGAATTATTTTAAACCTTCCCTTCTTTCACCTCTTTCAATTTCAACTCATCAATATCCGCATCTACTTTTTCTTTTTTCATTCCTACGCGTATAAATCCGAATAAACTCATGTAAATATTAGCGGTCCATACGAGTGCAAATCCTGCAACAAGATAGCCCCGCCAGTCACTGAGCAGTAAATGATACTTTGTTATAATTAAAAAGAAAAGTGCTACATAATGGCTGAAGCAATATTCGCATGTAAAGAGGTAAAAAAATTTACGTTGAATAACTGTCTTACAACCTTTAGATTTTTCAACACAAAAACTCCTTACCTCTGAAAACACTTCCTCATGTGTTACAGTCCATGCAACGGATGCGACAGGCAAGGCGAGCAAAAAAAGATCAGGTACTTGTTCAGAAAACTGCATAATGAAGAGATAAGGCTCTAATTTATATTTTAACAATTTCCGCTGTAACAACTATTCGCCAAAAGCATATTTCAGATAGACCAAAAGTTTCAAGAAGGATTTTATAACTCAACGCACTGAAGAAAACATACACTCCAATATGCTTAACCTACTCAGCAGCATGGTTTACCTCTAATGAAGATAGGTTTGCCTACAATATACCTGTGTTTATCGAAATATGACTTTTAAGGCAACCAATGCTAGTAGTTTTGCAGCGTGGAAGAGATAAAGTTGTGGTATGCGACAATACATTATGACGCGCCAATCGTTTATATAGATTTAAAAGAAGGAACTGAACTCGGTTTTCCTGAAATTAATGAGTTGACACGTCATGCCGAAAAACTAGCCGATCAAAAGCCTTATTTTGTTTTAACACATTTGCACAAAAATGTAAACCTCACAAATGAAGGAAAAAGAGTTGCAGCAGAAGCAAAAACAGCCCCACTACACAAAGGGACTGCCTTACTTGTTGATAGCACCATGTATATGATCGCAGCTAATTTTTTTAATAATTTCAGAAAACCTGAATTCCCATTTAAGGTATTTACGGAAAAGCAGAAAGCGATCGACTGGCTGCAGAGTCTGTCTTTAAATTAATTTACAAACGGGCTTCTACTTCCTCAAATTCCTGTTTTTCCTTTTTATTCAAACTATCTTTTCTCAAAAAATTACTGAATACCGCAGCAATCAGTAAGGCTGTGATTCCCTGGCAAAATAACGTATTTTGTGCCCCTATTTTCTGGGAGATACTTCCAATGAGCAAACAGCCAACAGGCAGCATTCCGAAAAACCCCATGACTAAAAAACTCATCACTCTTCCTCTCATGTGTTCGGCGGAATGAACCTGGACAAGGGTGATGCATATAGTGGTCTGGGCCATGTTTCCAAATCCAAATATTACAGCAAATAACATAGCGAGCGGAAAATAATCCAGCCGGGAAAAAAAGAGCAAACCAATTCCGAGGACAACTGTGTTGATCAACAAAACGGTTTTCAGGTCGGTGCCAGGTTTTAAAGAAGCTAAAAAAAATGTTCCGGTGATTGCGCCTAATCCTATAAAACTGCTGATGTATCCAAAAGTTGCAGCATCGCCTTTAAAAACAACTTTGGCAAATACAGGTAACAACGTGTCGTAGGGTAATATCAGAAAACTCACGGTAGTGAGTAGCAGCAACACCATGCTTATTGAAGGAGTTTGTTTCAGGTAGGTAAACCCTTCTGAAAGTTCTTGCTTAATATTCTTTTTTTCTGATGAAATATTTTGTTTTGGTAGTTTCATTAACAGCAGGGAAGTCAGTACGGCTACAAAACTCACTGCATTCAGAAGAAAACAAATTCCCGCTCCGAATTTCTGCAACACAATACCTGATAATGCCGGTCCCACCAGCTTGGCCAGATTTACCATAGATGAATTGAGGGCAAGCGCATTAGGTAATTCCGATTTATCGCTCACGAGCTGATGAACAAGCGGCTGCCGCGCAGGGACATCAAAAGCATTGACGATACCCAGGATCACACTGAGCATCAGTATTTGCAAGACAGCATAATGTCCTGTAAGCACTAAAACCGCAAGCGCAAGTGCCTGCAGCATAGAAGCTGTTTGTGTAAAAAGTAATATCTTATAGCGGTCGTAACGATCAGAAGCAATTCCACCCAATAATGAAAACAGGAAAGACGGAAACTGCATGGCAAACATGCTCAGGCCTAACATGAATGCGGAATGCGTCAATGTATAAATAACCCAGCTTACGGCAGTACGTTGCATCCAGGTTCCAATCTGTGAAATAGATTGCCCACAAAAAAACAACGCATAATTGCGATTCCGGAACGCCCTGAATGTATTTTTCATTCTACTCCCCTCTTAAATCCAATTCATTAAAGTGCTGAAAAAGATTATACCCTGCTGTGGATCTTTTCCAGTATATCAGCAGTTGTGCCAACTTCGCCAAGACGTGGAAAAATATTTTTTATACTGTTTTCGTGTGCTTCTGCTTTCATATCGGTCATGGCATCTGTGGCAAGACTAACATTATACCCCAATTCACTGGCAGCACGTGCTGTTCCCTCCACTCCGATACTTGTTGCAACTCCTGCCAGAACAATTCCTGTTACATTTCGCTTTTGCAATTCAGTATGCATTGCTGTATTAAAGAAAGCATTCCAGGTTCCTTTCGTTACAAAAATATCTGTAGGTTCCGTTTTAATCTCATCTACAATATCTGCAAAACCTGGAGGCAGTTCACCCATGTTTTGCATTACATCCTTGCGCGATTTAGTCCAGCCGGTAGATGCAGGAATTACATTCACTACAACTATAGGAAGTCCTTCTTTGCGAAAAGCCGATACCAATGTGGCTGATTTTTGAAATATCTCTTTTATGGGATGTACTACTGGTCTTCCTGCTATTCCCTTTTGAAGGTCGATTAACACCAGTGCTGTATTTTTGTCGATTGCGGTTATCATATTATTATTTTTATTTGGTTTCTATCAGTTTATTTAAAACAGGCAAAACACTTGCCAATAATTCCTTTTCCTTTGCGCTAAGTGATCTTTCAATAGCTGCTTTCAGCGATTCGTCACCAACATATTTTATCTTTTCCACCATTTTTTTTCCGGAAGAGGTCAGCGAAACAGCCACTTTTCGTTTGTCAGTTCTCGAAGGAGTTCTTTTGATGACTCCCTGTTGCTCCAGTTTATTCAGGATCTGCGACATGGACTGTGTTTTTATTCTTGTCAGCGCCGCCAGCTCAGTTGGCAATAATGATGCATTACGAACTAGATGCCCGATCGTTTCCATTTCTGTCATGGAATAGGTATTCGCCGAATACATCTGCTTACGCAATCCTTTATGCAACGTAGAAATCACAGTACGTAAAGAAGAAGCCAGCTCCGTTGTTTTCATTTATGTATATTAACTTAGTTTATAAACTTATAAGTTTACCTTACAAATATACGAATTTATATTTGATCATTAAGAAGGCAGGTTATTATTATAAAATCAACAGGTTTCGGTTAAATAAGGCCATTGCATATGGCATAATTGATCAGCTCAACCGTATTTTTGGAGTTGGTTTTTGCCAGCAGGTTTCTTCTGTGTGCATTTACCGTAAAAGGACTGATCATTAATTTTGCCGCAACCTGCTTGCTGTTCGAGCCTTGCAGTAAATGTTTTAATACTTCATTTTCTCTTTTTGAAATTCCCGAACCAACTTCAACAAACGAGTCGGATAAAACAGTAGTAGACCCCTTCTTCTCATCATACCTAGAAATGGCGAACACTATTTTATTGTCGGATTTGTGCGCAGTGATATCAATACAAACTCCCATTTCCAGCAAAGGGTTTCCTTTTTCATCTGTCTCCAGAACAATATACTGTTGCAAAAGGTGAATGTAAACACCATCTTTTCTTTTAATTCTATAATTGAGGGAAAACCTGGAATTCTTAAGCTCTTCAACCGGCAATGAACGCGTAAATTCGAGGTAACGGATGTATTGTTTATCGGAGAGTGTTTTCAGATCATCGGGATGAAATCTTGGTACCATAAGCGCCTGACCTCCTTTCAGAATTTCATGTGAGGTATATCCAAGCATTTCTTTGCAATGTTTAGACATGAATAAATAGTTCCGTGTCTGGTTATCCAGCAGGTAAACACAGCACGGCATTACATTCGCCAGCGACAAAAAAGAATTGTACTTCTTCAGATAGTGGTTAACATCCTTGTATATTTTTGAAGTACCCTTGTTCCTTAAAAATTTTTCATACTCGTTGTAAGTAGGAAGTTTAACTGAAGGAATTTTAGACATTTTTTGTTGCAATAAAGTAATGAATACAGGATAAACTGTTAAAAACTGTTAAAACATATAAAAGTAGTTATTTTTAACTATTGACAGGTAAATGCGACAAGCTTTAGATTTGGTCAATTTTAAAACTAACTATATATTAATTTACAAACCCAACCCTTATGAAAAAACTAATACCCATCCTTCTCTATTTTTTCTGCTGCTCATTTTTAATTTTCGGCCAAACACAGTACAATGTTTCCCTGAAAGATACCAGCCTGGGTTATGTATATCCTCAGCCTTTCTTTTCGCAATTAACAAAAGATGGCGGTGCCATTCTTGTAGGCAACCTTACCGGGTATAGCATAGGACCAAACGGATATTATTTTGAAGTAACCAAAGTAAATTCCAGCGGGGTGCAGATCTGGAGCAAACGGGTTATTGATACCGCTTATCATGCAGCAGGCAATCCGGTTATTGATGCCACACTGGATGTAAGGAATATTTCAGAACTAAGTGACGGCTCATATGTAATTGCAGGAGAATCCGGGCCCAACTCTTATTCTTTGGGCAATAAATTCCTGATCAAATTATCTTCAACAGGCGCTTTTAAATGGTGTCAATCTTTTTTATCAGCACCCTCCTACCGCATTGGCGAAGTAAGAGCTACTTCAGATAAAGGCTTTATCATCGCAGCAGGACAACCTATAAAGTACGGAGGCAATACGGCAGCATTTTTAATGAAACTGGATTCACTTGGAAACAAAGTCTGGGAAAAGCAGGTAGACTATGGCACAGAAAATGATTTTTTCTATTCAGTGACAGAGCTTTCTTCCGGAGGATTCATGGCTTGCGGGATAGCTATTCAGTTAAATACAACAAAGAGCGGAGTTCTTGCAAAATTTGACAACCTGGGTAACCTCACCTGGAGTAAAATTGTTCCGCTTAGTGTGTTTCAATATATAGACCAATTGCCCAGTGGCGATCTGCTGCTCACATCTGATGTCGGAGTTATGTCGAGAACAGATGTTAATGGTAATTTTCAATGGACAAAAAAATGGGACAGAACAAATAACACGGGAGGCACTACCAGTCTTAACTTCCACTCATTTACACAGCAAAAACAAATCTTGTTAAGCGGATCATATTTTGACAAATCAAGTAAAGGAACCTTTACCACTATTGCCGTGGATTCAACGGGAACACTGCAATGGGCTAAAAAATATCTCACTGACTCTATTTTCCCAACAACCATTTACTCTTTCAGCAGCTCTGCACTGAACTTACGTAATGGCTCCCTGCTTTTTACACAATACAATATTGTTAAAACGGATTCCGTTGGATCTATTTCTGCGACAAATTGTTTTTACAGTGATACTATTGCTGTTTCCCCAGTCACGATGACAACACTCATCCCGGCAACTTCTACTCCAACGGTAATCGATACCGCGTCTATAATGAATTCCACGGGTTTACATATAGATGCTAAAACTCATTTTGCTGCATACGACCCTTGCTCCAACCTCTCATCTGTACAAACAATCAGCGAGCCTTCGACGGAGATTTCAGTGTATCCGAATCCTGTTACTTATCAGTCTACCCTGGCCTTTAACAAAGAAGTGAAAAATGCTACTGTACGGATTTTTGATTTGCTGGGAAAAGAAATCAAAACAATTTCCTTTTCAGGCAAACAAATGCCTTTAGACAAAGCTGAGTTGAAAAACGGAGTATATTTTGTACAGGTAATTTTTGAAAAGGAAAATACGTCGACTGTTAAAATTCTTATTCAATAAGCGGCGCCGGATTAATTACTGAACCTGAAAACACGTAACTAATTTTTGCCCTTATTTTCTTCTGAAGATGTCTCAGAAAAAAATAAGGGCAATTGTTTTCCTGTTAAAACACTTTTTCTGCGTTGCATGGTTTCAGCACCGATGGCGTTTCCATGAATTGTATATACATCCGTTTCCTGGTAACGTGAAGCGACAACAACATTTACCTGGCCGGTATGCTTTGCAAACAACTCCTCCACCAGTTCAGGCGTATTATTGTTTTTGGAAAGATGCGATAAGATCAGATGGCTCAGATGCGGAGCTTTGTAATTCAGAAAAAGTTCCAGTGCCTGTCTGTTGGATAAATGTCCGTGTCCGCCACGGATCCTGCTCTTCAGGTAAAAAGGATATCCTCCGTTTTCAAGCATGTGTTCATCATAATTGGCTTCCAGGAAAGCGGCATGACATTGCCTGAAATGATGCACCACACGCTCACAGGCAATACCAACATCTGTGATCACTGCAATTTTTACATTGTTGCCTTCCACCATAAAACTATAGGGATCTGCAGCGTCATGGTATTTTGCAAATGGAGATACTTTTAAATTTCCGACTTCTATTGTTCCCTGTCCAAAATTTCTGACCAGGTCCTTTTCCAGTTGAAGTCTGCTGTTATTAAGCGTACCCTGATTTATATAAACAGGCAACCTGTGTTTCTTTGACAACACACGCACACCGCTGATGTGATCAATATGTTCGTGCGAGATAAAAACAGCTTTTACTTTTTGCATCGGCAAGTTGAGACGCTTCATTCTTTTTTCAACTTCGCGACAGGAAATTCCCACATCAACCAATACAGCCTCCTGCTCATTGGCTATGTAATAACAATTACCATTACTTCCGGAATTTAAGGAGGCTATTTGTAAAGACATGCTGCAAAATACTTAATCCGCAGAGTTCGTCGCGCGTGAAAACACAAATATTATCAACATACATACAGTTGGTTATTCTGTGCTTATATCGATTTATATTTTGCCTCAGTATTTATGAGTACCTTGATTTCAAATAGAGGGTGTTATGGAGACGAAAAAAGATTTGTTGGAGCAGCTTCATCGAAAGATGATTGAAGAAATTCAGGATTACGCGATTATACTACTTGATCTGGACGGAACAATTTTATCATGGAACCAAGGGGTGGAAAAAATAAAAGGCTATACCGAAGATCAAATACTCGGACAGAACTTCCGGATCTTTTATATGCCGCAAGACAGAGAAGCTAAACTTCCGGAACAGTTGCTCGAACTGGCAAAAAGGGAAGGAAGGGCCAAGCATATTGGCAGACGAATCCGAAAAAACGGAACTATTTTCTGGGGAAGCGTTCTTATCACGGCTCTTCACGATGATGAAGAAAATGTAATTGGATTCACAAAACTAACCCGTGAAGTGCGGGATGGTCAAATAGATTAATTAAAAAAATCAGAATTATTTCGGAACTTCCGGGATAACCTGGCGAATTTTACATCTCTATCTGTTTTATACTCAGGAAAAATACACCTTCCAGCCACAATTAAAAATCTTCTATAATTAAATGTCGGTGTAATTTACCTTGGAAACAGTAAGCAATTTTTTTTCTAACTTGTTTCTGTTTTAAACAGCATTCATGAAAAAAATAACCCTCCTTGCCATAAGCCTGTTAACTTTTTTATTTGACAAGGCGCAGATTACAATTCATCCCGGCGACAATATTCAGCTGGCTGTCGACTCAAACCCTGCGGGAACTTCATTTACACTGACATCCGGTTTATACCGTCTCCAGGATGTTACTCCCAAATCAAACGATTTATTTATCGGTGAATCAGGCGCAATCATGAATGGATCCACACTTCTTCAAAACTGGATATTCAACGGGAATTACTGGGTGATTGGCGGACAAACGCAGCAGGGACAAATTCACGGTGCATGTATGACGGGCAATCCCGGCTGCATTTTTCCGGAAGATCTTTATATGGATGATAAACCATTGCGTCACGACAGCAGCCTGGTAACGCTTGGAACCGGCGCCTGGTACTTTGACTATGCCCACGATTCTATTTACATGACAGATGATCCTACCTCACATAAAATGGAGATCAGTACTGCCCGCAGGGCATTTGGAGGTTCTGCAGATTATGTTACGGTAAAAAATATTATTGTTGAGAAATATGCGATACCTGCTCAAATGGGAGCGATAGGCGATCAGTATCCCGGCAGAAACTGGGTGATTGAAAATAATGAAGTGCGTTTAAATCATGGTGCAGGAATCAACGCACTGGACACAGCATTGATAAAAGGAAATTATGTACACGACAACGGACAAAAAGGAATCGGGATAAATGGCGCAGGTGGACTGATTGAAAACAATGAAATTTCATCCAACAATTTTGCGGGATTCGATCATGGCTGGGATGCAGGAGGAATAAAATTTGCTGTCACTTCGTACCTTACTGTCCGAAATAATTATGTACACGACAATGCCGGGCCTGGCATCTGGAGCGATGTTTACACTATTTATACCACCTATGAATCAAACCGTGTTGAAGACAACAGTGATGCCGGAATTTTTCATGAAATAAGTTATGATGCAATTATCCGGTGCAATACAGTCAAACGAAATGGTCGTGGCTATGACGTGTGGGCTTCGGGATCGCAAATACAAGTGGCGGCTTCACGCAATGTGCAGATCTATAACAACACGGTTGAAGTAGCTGCAGATGCCGGCAACGGCATTACGCTCATTCAGCAGAACCGGGACACAGGAACGTACGGGGCTTGTTTAGTGATTAATGATACCATTCATGACAATGAAATTTTTTACCTGGGCAATCATGGTTTTTCTGGTGCTGTACAGGATTGGTTTGGCAACCCGGATTTTTATTCCAGCAATTATTTTTACAAAAATATTTATCATGCACCCGATACCACACAAGGCAGATGGAGCTGGAGCGACAAATACATGGACTGGAATGAATTCAGCAAAACAGGCCAGGAATTAAATGGTTCTGCTGACACAAACGTTCATTCAGCACCTATTGTGTTTACCGGATGCAATGGAATTCCGCTTGAGATCAAACAGATCAAAAAAACTTCTGCAATCAGTGTTTACCCAAATCCGTTTTCTGATCATTCTACTTTGCTTATCAGTTCCGGTACTTCAGGAATCTGTCATATTCAAATTACAGACCTGGCGGGCAGACTTATTTACAGTACTTCGGCTTCGGTGACAGCCAATATTGAATCAGAAATTCTGCTCTCGCTGGAAAATTATAAAAGCGGATTGTACCTGCTCTCTGTTGAAAATAATAATACAGTAAGCAGAATGAAATTGCTTAAAAAATAGCTGATCATCATAGCAAGGAGGTAAGAATTATACCCCACTTAAAAAAAATCAGGAATTATTTATGGAATCTTAAAGATGTCTGCATCTTACTATCAAACCAATACTGATAGCCATGAATACCGACGCCCAAATCAACATCAGCATTCCAAAACCTTGTCATGAAGACTGGAATAAATTTACACCCGATCAAAAAGGTGCATTTTGTAAAGTATGCAGCAAGTCGGTGCATGATTTTACCCAAAAAACACCTGAACAAATAAAAACAATACTGGTGGAAGAAATGGGCGCTGGCAAAAAAGTCTGCGGAAGATTCAACCAGGACCAGCTTTCTTCAGTTCCTGAATTACCTCCACTTGATCCCGTTAGTCTGAATTTCAGAAAGCTTAGAAAATTTGCATTGGCTGCCTTTCTCGTTTTCGGAGGGCTTTTATTTAGCACAAACACTGCATCAGCGCAAATAAAAGGAAAAATCCGCATACAGGAAGTTCAAACAATGAAAGGCGAAGTGGCAGTTTGCAAACAACCTGTAATCAATGATAGTACAGCAAATGACAAAATAAAAAACACCAGCGCAAACGACACAATAATAAATGGTCCATTAAGAGTCAGTACCGGCACTAATAAAAATCCTGAGATTGAAAAAGTAAATCTGTCCGATCTTCCAGAAGAAAATGTAATGATGGGCGATATCCAGGTTGCTCCGGAACCTTCAGTTAAAACAGATACAATTCCGGCTGATACAATTCCTGTAATAGACTATCCGTTAATGGGAATGGTGAGCATTAAAATACCTGACACCGTCTTAACGGATAAATTACAGCCACCATCAAAAACTACGCATGACAGCATCAATTCAATAACTGATAATATCATCCATTCTGATTCGCTGAATAACGGGATTATTGAAAATAAAGATTCCCTTTTAATAATTACTTCTTCAGAAAATAAAATATCAGGCAATGAGCCCGCACTCCTGTGTTACCCTGATCCTTCCGATGGAATTATCAATCTTAAATATACTGTCAAAGAAAAAACACAAACCGGAATCTCATTGTACAATTTAAATGGCACACTGGTGAAAGTATTATTGAAACCACAAGAGCTCTATGCCGCAGAATACAACACACAATTTGACCTGAGTGAACTTCCAAATGGAATCTATTTCTGTGAATTGCTATCAGGAGATAAAAAAATTACAAAAAGGATTATACTCAATAAATAAGCGACAGACATTCGTAAAAGGAGCTTATATTTTAAGCTCCTTTAAAAAAAACTCATAACTCAAGCCTAATCGCTTTTCTGTAAGCGATATAAAATACCGACTCATCGAATTTCTGATTATTTTTTTCCTGACAGGATTATTTTAGATAGGAAGAATGCTGTTTCCTCTAAAATTGCGGATCAGGAAAAACCAGGAAAAATGAACTTTTCACATAAAATTGATGTCGTACAAAATATCGGCACTACAGAATTTAACAACAAATACTTTAACCCACAAAAACCGGTGATTATTAAAGGCCTGGCGGATGCTCAGATTGCCGGCAACAAGTGGTCGATCAATTATTTCAGGGAAACGATGGGTGATGTGCAGATTGATGTATTTGATAATGGAAATAAAAAAAATAAAGCTTCAGCTTTCACCTCTCCGGATCTAAAAATGAAACTCAGGGATTATCTTGATCTCATTACTAAAGGAGAAAATTCGGATCTGCGGATCTTTTTATTCAACCTCTTTAAATATAATCCCCAACTCAGTAAAGAATTTCCCTGCCCTGAAATCATGAATGGCTTGCTCGGAAATATCGGCTATATGTTTTTCGGAGGTAAAGGCACTACGGTCCGCATCCATTATGATATCGACATGTCGAGTGTAATGCACACACATTTTGGAGGAAGAAAAAAAATCATTTTAATTCCACCCATATATTCTACACTACTCTATTGTCTTCCTTTCAACACTTACTCGCTCATCGACCTGGATAAACCGGATTTCAATAAATATCCCGGTCTTGAATACATTAATGGATATGAATGTATCCTGGAACACGGTGATTCTCTTTTTATGCCCAGCGGCTATTGGCATTATATGACCTACCTCGACAGCAGTTTTTCGGTCAGCTACAGAAAACTTGCACCGGATTTTAAAACAAAAACAGAAGGCCTTCTGAATCTCGCTGTTTACATGCCCTTCGACAAACTCCTGAACATGTTTTTAAAAGACAAATGGCTTCAATTGAAGGAACGCGTAGCTGAAGAAAGAGCCAATGAAATAATTACGGCGTACAATGAAGTTGCTTCCTTTGTATCTAATAACGGAATGCCTCTTTAAATAGCGTATATCTGTAAAACCTTATGGGCTTTATAATATCTTTGATCAAATAAAAGCTATTTAAAACTTCAGAATGATTTTACCGGAAGTCGTACTATTCAATGTATTAATGATTATTGCTGACCTGATTGTGATGTTTGCAGCAAGGCTGCGATGTTCATTTTTAAGTTCAATAATTTTACTTACCTGTCACCTGGCAACAGGACTATTTTTATCTCTGTTTCTTTCCGGAGATATGTTTTTGGTTACACGCCTCGCCTGTTTTGAAGTCTTCATTCACATTCCTCTTCTTTGCCTGGCCGCCACTCTGTTTTATTACAATAGAAAAAAAAGTCTTGCTATTTCTTTCGCTGTCCTGTTTTTTATTGTTATAGATTGCGCTGTGGACGCATTCTTTCTGGAACCACATGATATACAGATTACACATTACAATCTTCATTCAGCCAAAATCAATAAAGCTTTGCGGATTGTTGTTCTCAGCGACATACAATCGGATAATGTCGGAGCTTATGAAGAAAAAATAATGCAGCTCGCTGTAAATGAGAAACCAGATCTTATCCTTTTGCCGGGTGACTATCTGCAATGCAGCAGCCTGGAGGAACAGGAGATCCAGGAAGCAAAACTGAATGCTCTTTTTAAAAAATACTTCTCCGATCCTTCTTTCCGGGTTTATGCAGTTCAAGGTAATGTGGATATTGATAACTGGCAATCTTCATTCACGAATACAGCAATACGACTTTTTGAAAACACCGATTCTGTTTCTGTAAAAGGGATTCACATTATCGGACTAAGTTTAATAAATTCATTCCAACAGGATTTAACTATTAACAGTACTAATCAATTTCAGATTGTATTTGGTCATGCTCCTGATTTTTCATTGGGTAAAGTAAATGCCGACTTGCTTATTGCAGGTCATACACACGGCGGGCAGGTACAGCTTCCTTTTACCGGTCCGCTAATGACACTCTCAGCGGTTCCCCGTTCCTGGGCCTCAGGACTGACACAAATTTTGGAAAACAAAACACTCATCGTCTCCAGGGGAATTGGCATGGAACGAGGCCGCGCACCACGTCTCCGCTTTATGTGCAAACCTGAAATTGTAGTGGTGAATATAGTTCCGGGAAAATAAAACTACTTCGCTAGCGGAGTTTATTAATTGATCTGAATGGTTTATTCCCTCCGAAAATTTTATTTAAGCCAATACAAAATCATAAATATTTGAAATTGCAAAAGCACAGTTAACACAATCTTATGTTTTTATTATTAAAAACATACACAAACATTAAATAATCCTGCCTGTAAAATAATTGTTTTAAAAGTCATTTTTTTGATCGTCGGTTAGCGGCCCATAGGCTGATTTTTTTATATTTGCGGCTCTGACAAAAACACGATAAAAGCCTCTATCAATGAAACATTTGTTACGCCCGTACAGCATTGCTTTTTTATTCTTTTTAAGTTCTGTTTTTAACTTTATTTCTGCACAGTGTACTGTCGGCAATGCCATTTATGTAGCACCGGGTGCAAACGGAACAGGAACAGCAGCAAGTCCCACTAACTTGCTCACTGCTCTTAGCATTCATAACACAACTCCGGCGCGTAGCCAGATTTATATGGCCGGAGGGGATTATCAGTTCTCAGGTACTATCAATCTGCCTTCAGGTGTAATTATTGAAGGAGAGTATCACAACAATTCTGGTACCTGGGTAAAAGATCCGTATTTCGCAACCAACCTGAATATTAACTCTGAATTTCATTATGCAAGCGTGATCAGCAGTTATTATTACGATACTGTTCAGGTCGCACATATTATTGGTATCAATATTGATTCTGCAGTCACAAATGTGATGTTGAAAGACCTCAATATCACAGTGTACAATCCCAGCGCCCCTTACCTGGATAACCACGACGGGTATTCGGTTTATGGAATTTACACGAATCATGCTTCCAACATTACCATATTAAATGTAACCATCAATGCCAGTACTGCCGGAAATGGCGGAGCCGGAGATGATGGACGAAATGGATTCTCGGCCTATGGAATGCAGCCCGGAGGTATGATGGTTGACAACAAAAACACAAAAGACATTTACAACCCGGTTTATATGCTTCGCCCTGAATCAAATGCATATGCTGCCGGGGGCCAGGGTGGCCATGGCGGAGATGTGCAGGAGTTTGTTGCCTGCCAGGGTGTAAATTGTCTGGGCAACGGATGCCAGCTGCAAACACCTGCTCCTACCGGCAATGCCGGCGGATCTGCGGGACTAAAAGGATATTATCGTGTTGGAGGCGGAAGCGGCGGAGCATGTGGTGATGCTTGTTCCCTTGATTGTTACGTTCAGCAATATGCAAATTATCTCGGACTGGCTGAAACAGCTTTCAATGCCGTATTTGATAATAGTCTTCCAACACCTCCCCCTCTTAATCCGGTTGCACATCCGGGCGTGGACGGCTATACCGGAATTAACGGTTACAGTTATTCGGGTGGCCCCAAAGCACAACTTTATGAAATGGGAAGATTTTATGTACCCTCTACAGGACTTGACGGAGAAGATGGTTCCGGAGGCTCGGGCGGCGGCGGCGCGGGAGCAGGCGGCATACGCACACTTAAAATTCCTGATGCACCCGGTGCTGCAGCATTGGTAACAGATATTATTAAGACTTCACTCCTTGGCGCTGAATTGATTGCAAAAGCAGCAGGCTCCAATGATGTGTGTGCAGGACAAGTGATCAATGCTTCTACTCCGGGCGGACCTGGCGGTGGTGGTGGAGAAGGTGGTCAGGGAGGAAAAGGCGGCGGCGGCGGCGGGGCTGTATTCGGGATTTACACATTTAAAAGTACAGGCATTGCGGCAGGAAATGTTACTTACAACCTGGGTGATCCGGGTAAAGGTGGTAAAGGTGGCAGAGGTGGAGACGGCGGAACAGGTTATGTAGGGCTCGATGGGCCTTATCTTCCAAGCTGGGCTTCAGCTATCAGCGACAGAGGGGGACGTGGCGGTCATGGCGGAGATGGTGGAAACGGTGGTGATGGACAAGACGGAGGCGATGGAAAAGTATTACAGACCTGGGGTATCAAAGATCCCCTCACTTTTGCAGTCGACACATCTCATTTATGTACCAATTCAGTTATTGGAATAGTGAAAGACGCAGCTTCTGAAATATTCGTCAATGGCTACGGTAAAGGCGGCTCGGGAAGTACGTATATGGAAATATCTCTTCCGACAACGGGACTGGTGGATATTTTTCAAACTTCAAATACGGCATGGACACATCGCTATTTCACTGTGAATAAAACGCGTTCGCTGCCTGACTTTAACATGAATGGCACACTCTGCTTCTATGATGTATTATCAGTTACATCCAAAGACACTGCAGAAGGTTATAGCTGGAAAATCGTGGACACAAAAGACAATGTGCTCGCTACTTCAACAAGTAAAGGCATTACGTTCACTCCTCCGGTTATCGGAACCTCTTACAAAGTGAGCCTTCAAACTTATCAGAGCTGCTGTGGCTGGAGTCTTGCAACAGTTAAACAACTTTATGTAGAAGGACCAAGCCATCCGGTTGTTTCTCAATACGGCGGTGTTGTTGGCGGTTATTTCTGCTATGGAACTGACTCTTCCAGGCTGCAGGTTACTGGTGTTCCAACACAGAAAGGTATTCAGTGGAGCAACGGAGCAAAAGACACGAGCTTTACCTGGGCAAAAACCAATGGGCTTTACTATGTAGTCTATACATCACCTGCCGGATGCCAGACACGTTCGGATAAAAAACATGATGTACTGATAAATGTATTTGATCTTCCAAACGTTACACCTCCTCCGGTAACGCTTTATAACGGATGTGATACTTATGACATGATAGTCGCACCTCCGCTTAGCTCAGGCACTACAGTAAATTTCTATTATAATGCTACAACAAAATTTCCTCAACCCGGAGGAAAACAGGTATATGAATATCAGTTCAGGCCTAACTTCGGTTTTGGTGCTTCACTGAAAGACTCAATGGTACTCTACACCGCTTATGTAAGCGAGTACGGATGTGTAGGAACCAACAGAGGTACCATAACAATTTATCACGAGAAATTCCCTCCTCAACCTAAACCGTATACAAACTTTTACAGTGTAGGTGCAAACTCTTCCAACTGCGGCGCTGCTGTTTATTTTGATGTACCTGAAGGATACGATGATTGCAGTCTGTTTGTCAGCAGGACACTCCTGACCGGAAAAGGCCCCGGCTCTTATTTCCCTGTTGGAACCAGCAAAGTGGTTTATCGTCTGAAAGACGGCTATGGCAATTTCAATGATGTAACCACAACCATTAATGTACAGGACAATACTCCTCCTGCAATTACTTCGTATGCGTATGACACCGTCACAAGTACACTTCCCGGTAAATGCCAGGGACGTTATAATTTTAAACCAACTACTGCTATAGATAATTGTACGGGTAAACTTACTTCCTACCGATATTCAACTATGGGCTATTACCTCGGTGATAGTCTGTTCCCATTGGGTGTTACACAAATGACAACTACGTTCATGGATTCCAGCAGCAACATGACATCCTCAGCTATGCAGGTAACAGTCAAAGATCATGAGCCTCCTGTTATTACCTGCCCTTCCGATTTAGTTTACTACCTGCCGCGAAACAGTAAAACGTTTTACACGGGATACAATATTCCGCTCGCTACGGATAATTGCAGCACCATAGCTTTCGCAGCACACATCGTTTCCGGTTTCGGACAATTCGGATATCACCCCTGCAGTGTTACTACTGAAACATATGCTGCACAAGACGGCAGTGGCAATACCAGTACCTGCAGCTTTAAAATAAGCGTGTTGGATACCATCAAACCAACCATAACTTGTCCTGATCCTGTTTACTTTAAAACGGATGTGGGAAAATCATATACAACAATTACCTATGGCGTTCCGACAGGTTCAGACTATGTGAGCAGCTTTGTGACTATTGGCAAACTCTCCGGTAAAGCCAGCGGAGATACTGCTGGCATAGGTATTCATACTGCTATCTGGACAGCGACGGATTCTTCAGGAAATGTTGCTACTTGTCCGGTGAAGATAACCGTGTCAGATGAGCAGGCACCAAATCTTATTTGTCCGGGAAACATTTACAAAGTCAACGATCCTGGATCTTGTTCTGCAGTGGTAAATTACACAGTAGCTCCTGCTCTTGATAATGATCTGACTTATTATACGCCAAGTCTGATTAGTGGATTTGGATTACCAAGTGGTTCAGCTTTTCCTTTAGGAACAACGAATGTTGCCTATACAGTTGCTGATGCTTCCAACAACAAAGCATTCTGCACATTCAATGTAACAGTTGCTGATACAGTTAAGCCTGTGTTTACTAAATCCTGTCCGCACGATACAACACTCAGTGTTACTCCCGCCATCTGCGGAGCAATGGTAGCACTGCCTTCTCTTACCGGAACAGATAACGGCTGCGTTTCTCCTTCCCTGGATCTCATGAACGGATCTGTATCCGGACGTTATGAAGTGGGAACTACCACCCAGATGTATAGATTAAGAGACGGAGCAGGAAATGCAAGATACTGTTCGTACAATGTAACTGTTGTCGACAACAACACACTTACTGTTACTTGTCCGAATAATATTGACCTGAATACTGATCCCGGAAAGTGCAGTGCATATGTGATTATCCCTTCACCGGTGATCGCACCATTTTACAACAGCTGTATCAGCTATGGATATACATCTAGCTATCCTGCAGGATCTAATTTTCCGATTGGCTCAACTGCTTTGACATATACAGTAACAGCCAACGGAAATAATGCTTCCTGTAATCTGACTGTAACTATACACGACATAGAAAAACCGCACATCGTTTCTCCTTCTGATATTGTAACGGATGTTGATCCGGGCAATTGCGGCAAGGTGGTAAACTTTACAGAACCAGTGGGAACAGACAACTGCACCAATGGACTTAGTACTTACCTGATGAGCGGTTTACATGCAGGTTCTAATTTCCCTGTTGGAACAACCGTTGAAACATTTGTGGTAGGCGACTTGTCAGGCAATACAGATACAGCACGTTTCACAGTGACTGTGCGTGATACAATTCAGCCATCTATTCCGGTTCATTCAACTGTAGGTGACAGCAGCAACCAGATGTGCGGTAAAAACATGACGTTTACAGAACCGGTTGGGACAGATAACAGTGGCTGCGTAAAAACTTACCGCATCGCGGGCCGGGCTCCCGGAGATTTATTTCCAATTGGTGTAACACAGGAAGTTTATGTGGCAAGAGATTCCGCAGGACACACAGACACCTGCAGATTCAATGTTGTTGTTGGAGCAAAATATCCACTGCAATCAAACTGCATGGACAACTGGCTGCAAGCTGATCCGGCTGGATTCGGAGCAGTTGTTTATTATCCTGTTCCGGGCGTAACGGATATGTACACCGGAATACCAAATCCTTGTCCGGGCGTAACAACTATTCTTGAATCAGGATTAGGTAGCGGAGCATATTTCTTAGACGGGCCTCACCTGGAAAAATATGCCTTCGTTGTAAAGGGCACTGGAGACACGGTGCGCTGCAGCACCAATGTAATCCTTACCGAATTTACTCCGCCTGTGATCACATGCCCCACAGCATTTTACCAGGTTGCACCTGATTCAGGACAATGTTATGCAACGATCAAAGTGGATGATGCAACAGCAACCGATAATAGCGGAGGACCTGTAACCATTACACGTTTTGTGGATGGAACTCCCAGCAACGACACTATATTCCCGACAGGGTCACATTCTTTAAGTTACCAGGCCAGGGATTATTCAGGCAACACTGCCCTTTGCGCAATAAATTTCACTGTACAGGACGAGGTGGATTTCAACGGAATCTTCTACAAGTTCTTTAATATGTGTGCAGGACAGTCTGCTTCTTTTGATCCGAAAGTCAGTTCCAAAGCAACAGGTTTGAAGTTTGAATGGGTAGAGCAAAACTATTATACAACTGTTTCTACCGATACCATTCTCCGCTTAGACTCTGTTCAGGCATCTGATGCAGTTCCTTATCGTTTAAAAGTCATAGACCGCTGTGGACAAACCAACTTCTCCCCTACTTTATATACGAGAGTGTATACACCACCAACAACCACGCTTACGGGACTGAACAGTGCTTATTGCGTTTACGACAGTACAGACATTTCAATCAACGTGACTCCTTCGGGCGGAATATTAACAATTGACGGAATCGTTGGAAACAAATTCAATCCGAAAAAAGCAGGAATCGGTATCCATACTATAGTTTATTCGTATGCCGACGCAAGTGCCGGAGGATGTGCAGGGACATCTATGTTGTCAGTAGGTGTATATGACAAACCGAAAGCAAGTGTGTTTGCCGATTCGGTGTATTGCATCAACACACCTGCAATTACACTTCCGGCGGCGAACAATATTTATTCAGGAGCTGGCATCAGCGGAAATATGTTTAACCCTGCAACTGCGGGAGCAGGTAACCACAGCATTGCATGCACAACGACAGTGAACGGGTGCTCCGTTAATTTCTCACAAAATATCCGTGTGAATGCGGTGATACCAAATGCTGCAATCACTGCTCCATCTTCTGTTTGCAACAGCAGTGGAAATTACCAGCTCACAACAGCTTCTTCAGGCGGAGCCTGGTCGGGGCGCTTCCTGACTATAGACAGTATCAGCGGAACAGCCAGACTGAATTCCCGCAATGTGGATAACGGAAACGATACGATTACCTATACAATCACAAAGAGCGCATGTACCGCAACAAATAAAGTTGTGATTAACGTAAAAGATAAAACGTATAATCTCCCTTATACATTCCCGCAATTCTGTACAACAGATGCTCCTGTAGCTTTTGATACGACAGGAAGAAAAAGTTATTTCGGAACGGGTTTCAGCAATAATATCTTCACACCTTCTGCTCCGGGTTTCCGTGGACCAATGTTCTATTCGGTTGTAACTGTTAATGCGAATGGATGCGTTGATACAAATTATCGTCTGTTGAATCTCCGTGGCGGACAATTAAATGTTTACCGGTATCAGCAGATCTGTACTAAAAATGATTCGGTGTACATTAACCTGAAGAGCGAATACGATTCCATCAAATGGTTTAATGGAAGCACGAGCAATAAAATCTGGCTGAAAGATACAGGAAACTACATTGTGCATTTACGTGATACATTGGGTTGTTCCGGACAAGACACTGTTTTTGTTGCCTACTATCAGAAACCAGCTGCTTATTTCCTGAGTACGCCATCTGTGTATGCTTGTCCGAATGACAGCGCGTATATTATTGCAGACAGCACCTTCCTGAAATATCAATGGAACACAACAAATGCAGCGGATACAACTAACAAAATAAAAGTTGGTCCGGGTGCTTACCATGTACGTGTATTGACTGCGAATGGCTGCTATTATCAAAGTGATACAGTACATGTAGTCACAGGACCAGATAATGTAAAACCAACGATAACCTGCGCAGCAGATACCACACTTTACACAACTGCAGGAAATTGTTTTGTAACAGCGGCTAATTTTATATTGCCCGGAACATTTGACAATTGCGCTGTAGCTTCACTAAGCAATAATGCACCGTCCGGAAATAAATACCCGGTTGGCGTTACGTTACTTACATGGACAGTGAAAGACAAAGCCGGCAATAGCAGCAGCTGCGCTCAGAAAATAACCGTGAAAGATACACTGAAACCATATTTCACTTCTATGCCTCCTGCGCTTATAGTTGACACCGCACTGAACAACTGCTCATCGAGAATACCAGATGTAGCAAGTAAAGTAATGGCAAGCGACAGCTGTTCAGGTGTGAAAATTTCGCAGAGTCCTGCTGCAGGAACTTTTGTGACAACGAAAACGACTCCTGTTGTTGTTACAGCAAAAGATTCTTCCGGCAATACGGTTGCATATACGTTCTTCTATGAATCGGTTGACACTATTTCACCTGTACTGAATTGTCCGGCTGATATAAATGTAAACACAAGCGGAACAACCGCAGTGGTTACTTATGCCGCACCAACACATGCATTAAATTGCAGCAATTCAACTGTTACACGCATTGCAGGATTGGGTAGCGGAGCTTCTTTCCCGATTGGAACAACAATTGAAAAATACGTTGTTACAGATGGCGCAGGCGGCACAGACACCTGCAGCTTTAAAGTAACCGTGAGTGTTCCAACTACCATCGCAAAGAATAAAACAGCTGATGATGTGCTGACTGTCATGCCAAATCCGGCACAAGACAAACTGAACATTCATTACGTAAATAACAACGCTTCCACACTGCGCGTAAAAATAACTACTGCAAACGGACAGTTATTGCTGGATGAAAGTATTAATCAGTTCAACGGCACTTACAATAAAGCGCTTGACATGAGCGATCAGGCAGTGGGTGTTTACTTCCTTGAAATTATCACGGAGCAACAAGTGATAACAAGAAAAATTGTGAAGATCTGATCCTGATTTATTTCTGTATAAAAAAACACCTCCTTAATGGAGGTGTTTTTTTATACGCACAAATGAGATCGTTTTATCATCAATGCTCCAATCCAAATCCCGGTGTAAAAACCAATTTTAGCAGGAGAACAATCCCTGTAAAAAGCCAGACTATAAAGGGAAGAAAAGTAATAAAGAGTTTGATCCGTTTAGGCTTATCTGATCGCCATGTAAAAACGATTGCTGCAATATAAGATCCAGCCGAAAAAAGAAACTCAGTTAAAAACCAGGCTGTATAGCCAAAATATAAAAATCCAAACAGGAACAAGTGCGAAAGCAAAGTGGAAATAATTGCAAGAATTAATCCATACTTAAAAAAGTTGGGATTGGTATTTGATTGCTCTGAAGTTAATTGAGCCATCTATTCAAATTTGAAAAAGAAAAAATACATTGCTGCCCATTCCATTTTAATTCCTTTTGCGTAACCAATCGTAGAATAGCTGCTATTCTGAACTGTGCCGTCGGCTTTAACATAACCCAGTGTACTGTAACTTGAATTCTGAACGGTACCGTCCTTTTTGACGTAACCCACTGTGCTGTAACTTGAATTCTGGATTGTTCCATCATCCTTTATATATCCGATGGTGGAATAACTTTTATCCTGTATTGTACCATCATTCTTTATATATCCCAAGGTGCTGTAACTTGAATTCTGTATGGTTCCATCCGGCTTTATGTACCCATTGGTGTTGTAACTTCCCGATTGGATTGTTTGCGATTTCGCAACAGCGATACCTGATAAAACAATTAAAACTAAAATTATTTTCTTCATTTTTTATTTGGTTTTCGTTTCAGTAATTCCGCATATACAATGTTCTGTTGCGTACCTGATCAAATTTAGAATAATTTTCATGGATAAAAAATCGGGCGTAACCTACAAAGCAACAAGCCCGACATATTTGTCAGGCTTGCCAGGTTAAATTCTGAAATGCTTATTTTCTTTTTTCGTGAACAACAGGCCTCATCATTTCCTTCTCAACTTTTACAGGTTGCCCTACATTCTTGTCCTTATACTGAACAGGAGTTCTGCGTGCTGGTTGCTCCTTTTCAACCACCACTGTAGCATGCGGGTTGTACAAAGGCTTTCTTGTGTTTTCATCATATCCATGTGTGTGCGGATGTTCCACAGTTTTACCGTAAACCACGTGATGATAATAACGCGGATAGTGCGATACATATAATTCATGATGCAACCATGGCTGATGCACCTGGCGGTCAAGGACTACAGTATGGCCATTACGTAAATCGTACCACGAGTACATAGCAGGTAAGGTGGGTGAAAATAACCAGTTGCCATTTTCGAGATAAACAAACTCATGGTTCCACACATCGTAATATACTTCTATATCCGGGATGTAATAATATTGTACCTGGCCCACATTATCATAAGGCGGAGCCCATTCAGGAGCCGTTACAACACCCGGAGGTGCTTCCTGCGCTGCACTGGTATTATGCATTAATAAAGCCAGTAAAAATAGTCCGGCCATCTTTAGTAAAAATGTTTTCTTTCCGAAAATGTTCAGAATGTTGAAGTGAGTTTTCATGTGCATGTATTTAATTTGTATAGAAGTAAATTTAACTTTTCTTTTTCCATTGTGAGAATTAAAATTCAGTTAAAAAGTATTTCTGAACATCGTAAATTCCCCATGTGGTTTTATAAACCTGACCACATAATGTTTAAACACGAATGTAATCCTTGATAAAAAACAGGAAGGATACATCTGTGTGAGACGTATCCTTCCGCAAATAGAAATTGCTGCACCTTTATTTTTTCATGCAGTTGAACATCCAGCGTATGCCAAAACGGTCGAGGCAAACACCCCAATACCCCCAGAACATATCCATTGGTGCACTTGTTTCGGAGCCACCTTCTGAAAGCGCTTTGTATAACTGATCCACTTCTTCCTTCGTATCAGCCTCAAGACTAATCGTAGTATTATTTCCTATTTTCAACTTGTGCCCCATCGATTCAAGCATATCGCTACCCATAATAATTGTACCACCCAATATAGGAAGTGCAATATTCATTACTGCATTTGCATCCTTATCTGAAAGTTTAGGTGCACCCGGCATAGGAGGTGAATCTTTCATCCGAAAGACCTGCCCTGCGAAATCAGTTTTAAATATTTTTTTGTACTGGTTAAAGGCTTCTTCACAGTTGCCTTCAAAATTGAGATAGATTGATGTTTTAGCCATGATAATTTTATTTTAGAAATTAAAGATACTTATAATTTCTAATTGTGAATTGTAACATCTACCCTTCTCAGAATTGGACAAACAGACCTGTTTATTTTATGAAATATAATTTGTTACGGAACTTTTCAGGCTGTATATTTTGCACTATCCCCGGCTGTAACATCATACGTGGCACCTGTTACACGATATGCAGCATCTGAAGCCAGGAACACAACCGCAGGAGCAATATCTTCAGGTTTCATCCAGGGAATTTTCATAACTGCTGTTGGTAAGCGTGCATCAATAACATCCTGCTCTTTAGGATTATTTCCTTCCGGTTTTTTACCCGCTTCTTTTAATGCCTCATTCCAGCGGCCGGGATTACGTGTCATTGCAGTATCTACCAGGCCAGGTTCAACGGTATTAATGGTGATCTGATGTTCTCCCAATTCTAAAGCAGCTGATTTCATCAAACCTATGACTCCCCATTTTGATGCTGAATACGCCGCACCATTTTTCATTCCATGCCGTCCCTGTCCGGATGCAATAAGTATAATACGTCCTGATTTCCGCGGGATCATGCGGGGAATAATAGTTCTCAAACAATTGGCAGTGCCAGTCAGGTTCACATCAATTACATCCTTCCATTGCTGATCTGTCATTTCAGCAAGAGAAGAATAAACCTGGATCCCTGCATCCGCCACAAAAATGTCAACCTTTCCAAATTCTTTTTCAGCTTTATCAACGGCGCTCTTTATTGCATTTATATCCCGTATGTCTGCTTTTACAGGAATGAAACGGCGTTTCTGCGCTTCAACCTGTTTGCCTGTTTCATCCAGGTCTTCTTTTGTTGCGGGAGGATAAATTACTTCCGGACTTACAACTCCTGCTATATCAATTCCCATCACATCTGCACCTGCGCTTGCCAGTGCCACTGCAATTGCACGGCCAATGCCACGTGCAGCACCTGTAACAATTGCAGATTTCCCTTTCAGACTAAAATCTGTTTTGGGAGAATCTAATTTCGGTTCCAGCGCATTTAACAATTTACTATTCCCGATTGCCGTCGCACCTGCAAGTGCTGCAACAGAAGTAGTAATCATTTTTCGTCTTGACATTCCGCTTGTTTCGTCTCTGTTTTGTGAATTGTTTGTATCCATGATTTTATTTTTTGAATGAATCAGCATACTACAAATTCAATACCTCTCCTTCTCCTTTTTCAAACATCCGCTAAAAACAAACGGTTAACCTCTTTTTTTCTATAACATGTTTTTCTTAAAATAAATAATGTAGATTTTCTTCCCCGACAAATTGTCTTTTTTATACTTCACATGTATGACTACTTGCTTTTCTTCAACTCAAAATTCGTTCCTGCTCCCGGCGGAAATATTTTTAACCAAAGTATCCTTGACCACTTGTAATTTTTTACTGAAATCAGAAATATGTTCCCTACACAGGCCCCTATTATTATAAATGACGATTCGGTTCCCAGAATTAATCTGCAGAATAAAAATGTACCGATACCAATACCTACTGCAATGGCATAACTTACGTACATCGCACCAAAGTAATAGCCAGGCTCACCTGTAAAATCTTTTTTACAATTGCTGCATTTAGAGTTCATTTCGGGCATCTGCCAGAACTTCCCTTGTTTAAAAACATCCCCCTTATCACAAAAAGGACATTTTTCTTTTATTACGGTCAGGAACAGGTTAGTCATTTTTTTGTAGATTTATTCTATACAAATATGGCTAAAAAGAGCCTGTTGATCATTGACTGAAAAGCTCCAATTATAGGACAAAAAAGACATTTATTAATTATGGCACAAAGCACCATCCCGGTTTATGAAATTGATGCATTTATTCATGCGAGTATTACTAAAGGATTTTACTGCAATTCGCTGAAGCGGCATTTGAGTGAACATCATTTTGTATTTGTACCGCACAAACATAATTTCTATTTGTCCGTTTTGTTTACAAAAGGTAAGGGCAAACATGAAATCGATTTTAAAACGTACGATGTAAAACCCGGCAGCCTGTTTTTACTAAGCCCCGGCCAGGTGCACAACTGGATCTTATCGCAAGATGCGGACGGATACGTTTTCTTTCACACGCGTGAATTTTATGAGCTTGGCTTCAGCAGGAGAAAAATCCAGGACCTGCCTTTTTTCTCTTCCATCTATACCTCTCCTTTGCTTCTGCCAGAAAAGAACTTGCTACAGAAAACCATTTTTTATTTCAAAGAACTGCTGCAGGAATACACGCAAGGTTCCGACGTATTTAAGGAAGCCAAACTGCGATCGCTGATCGACCTGGTATACATTGAACTTGCAAAAATTTATCAGCCGGTAAAAAAAAGCAGGGGGAATAATTCAGGATACCTGGAAAAATTACGGAAGTTTGAACTATTGGTTGACAGAAATTTCAGAGAAAATAAATCTGCATCCGCTTACGCGGGATTGCTGAACATAACCCCAAAGCATTTGAACCGCATATGCAGGAGTTGTTTAAATAAAACAAGTACCGAACTTATCACGGATAGGATAATACTTGAAGCCAAGCGTATACTGATCAGAAAGGAACGCTCTGTTTCGCAGGTGGCCGACGAACTGGGCTTCGACGATTTTTCCTACTTCAATCGTTTATTCAGAAAGAAAACGAAGTTAACGCCTTTGCAGTTTGTGAGTAAATACAAAGAGTAAATAGAGAGTTGAAAAATGGCCTTCTTTGATGAGAGCAGGTTTCAGAAAACAGAAATCAGGAAGACAAATAGTGCATATTGGTTTTACTCAGGATGGATGTCGCCGGCCCGCAATAAAATACTTTCCAGGACCCATTTTACTTAACAAAAAAAACAGCCATCACATTTCCTTGGCTTTCCCTTTCTTAATAGATCTGTTTGATCGTTAAGCTCTGACAGTTTGCATGTGTATTCGCTCCATCAGCAGGAGTAATGGTAAGAGCGGTTGCATTACCTGCCGGGTTAACGATAGCCAATATCGAATTAACAGAAGTCGTTGTAATAAAAAAATGACCGGCAATAGGATGTCCACCCGAAATCGGATTCATGTTAGCTGCAGTTGTATTGTCTAAAACAACGCCATTCAGCTGAAGCTGCAACTGACCCGGCTCTGTGGTTTGAACACTGAAATTAATTTCATAAACCCCGATGTTTGGCAAAGTAAAACTTGAGGCATCAACACGAACAATACTTCCCGCCACCGCGCCATCCTGCGGAAAAGGAACCCGTCCGGAAGGTGCAACAGTTGCAGGATAATCTGTCGGCCCGCCATTTCCTGTTCCGCTTGTTAAACCAAAGAACATAGCAAATTGTGCAGATGCCGTGGCAGACTTCCAGGATGCAATACCGTTGACATCAGAAGTAAGTACTTTGTTTGCTCCTTGAGAACCATCAGCAATTCGTACTGATCCAATCACATCTAATTTTGCAACAGGACTTGGTGTTCCTATTCCTAAACTACCTGAATTTGTTAAGCGCATCATCTCTCCTCCGGGAGTGAACCAGGCAAATAATAAAGCAGAAGAGTTAATAGAAGTACTGTTACTGATATTCAAATCGTTCATCTGATCTCCTTCAAGCGCTGTGGTGCGTATGGAACCTGCTACATGAAGTTGCTGTTGAGGATTGGGCGTTCCTATACCGACATAGCCCTGAACAATCATTCCATTGGACGGAGCCGGGGAAGCCCCCGAGTACAAGGTTCCGACAGCGAGACCTCCATTGACATCCAGCGTGTTGAGAGGAAGTAAGGTTCCGCCTATTGCGACGCGACCAGCTCTGGAATTCGTGTTCGTAACAAGTGCCACGTTACCCTCGGAGCCCTGGATCTGAAGGCCATACTTGGTGCTAGAGCCGTCATAGTATTGATTGAAGATAGAGGCCCCATAAGTGATCTTCGTGAGGCGGAGTAATTCCGTTGTCGTCGCCGATTGCGGCCCTTCGAATTTTCCGCCGCCATTGACGTCAAGCGCCCTGTCCGGCGATGTTGTCCCGATCCCGATATTAGCTCCGTTGTTAAAAAGATTACTGCTGTTTAAAACCCATTGCGTACCATTCCAGTATGAAGTATTTCCTGCAGCAGTTCCACTTGAAAGAAATCCAGTTGCACCTGTAACACCTGTTGCACCGGTTGCTCCTGCAATACCCGTTGCTCCTGTAACACCCGTTGCTCCTATAGTTCCCTGGGGGCCTGTTGAGCCATCATTACCTGTAACACCTGTTGCTCCTGCAATTCCCTGCGGACCTGTCGGGCCTGTTGCTCCTGTAGCACCAGCAGTGCTATTACCTGCACTCAGCGCGTACGGCACACTTAATAATTGCGAAGTTCCCATTGCAACGTATCCACTTCCAAAGTCGGCTTCAATTTCTATCCATTTGCTTCCTGTCCCCCATGCTATTGCAGAAAAAGTTCCGCTAACTACTGTTCCATTTCCTATTTCCAGGTTTATTAAACCAAATTGATTTGTTGTAACCGCATGTGTTTCCTGGTAAACAATTGTGCCACTGGCCGAACCATCATGCACCGTTGCCCTCACACTTATGCCGGCGCTTGCCATTGCGTTTCCTGAAACATCACGAACGATGGATTGATACTTAAATGCCTGCGGGGCTTGCGCGAAAGAAAAAGCGGGCACTACGCAAATAGCAATTAGCAACATTGTTGCGAAAAGAAAAAGTGATCTTAGTTTCATACTGTTGGTTTAAATTTATTTTCGATTTTTTATTCGGCCTTAGTTACCTTATACGAATTGATAAAATTTAATTCGGAATTAATAATGTTCAGCAGGTATACACCGTTAGCCATTTCATTAAAAGAAATTTCATACGACAACTGCCCCGAAGATTCCACATTTTCGTGTTTCAGCAATTGCCCCTGCATATCATAAACCGTTATGGAATAGTTCCCGGCAACAAGATTGATGTGAAGGTCACTGACAAGAGGATTCGGATAAACAGAAGAACTCATTACCGGAAGTATTGGTATAGCAGTTAGCGTGGTTATTTCCGGCTGATGAAAACCCTGCGTAAAAAAATTATCTGTTGAAGAATAAGTTTCTGTCATCAGCTCGCCAATTGTCCACGACATAGAGCCGCTTGCTGATGCAGCAAAAGTTCCGGCAGAGGCAATCACGTCAGGAGAAATAGACTGCGCATTCACACCCTGGAAAATAAAAATTATTGCGATCACCAATATGTTCTTTGGATACATTTGGTAAATGTATACTATATATGATTGAGATTGACAAAGACTACAAAGTTTCGGAATTAAAAAGAGGAGCCATTGCTGCAAAAATAGCTGTCCTTGTTGCCATGCTAGCTAAGTGTTATTATTTCGTATGTTCCGCTACAGGAAATGTAACACCAGTAATTTCACTGCATCGTTTTAAAAATTTTTCCTGTAAATGCACATCATCTGCTTCAGGATTATACCCGGATTGCTTTTTATGAAAGAAATAATGTCCGCTTGCTTTGGCTTCCTTATCATCACTGACAGCAAGCCATACCTGCGTTTCAAATCCTTTTTGCAGATTATCAGGTGCCCCTGCTCCTCCCATTTTAGTCGGGACCCAGCCGGGATTCACTGCGTTGGCATAAACGTCGGGCCACTTTCGCGCAGCAGCTTTGCAAAGCATCAGTACATGCAGCTTGGTATCTGAGTAAGAAATATTTTCTACAGCATTTTTAAAATTTGCAAGTTTAGCATCCCCACCCAGGTGCATACCAGAACTCATGTAAATCAAGCGTTCGGGCTTTGTGATCAGGCAAGTCAACATATAAGGCGCAAGCGTATTAACAGTGAACACATTTTTGGGCGAAGCAGTATAAACACCTGCATTGTGAATCACCACATCAAACCTGCCTAAGGC
>Ga0206957_1060_pt1 | contig 29964 bp, 22 predicted proteins | sample Alteio_BWOrgHeat_32_FD_152975 | JGI IMG/M metagenome (GOLD analysis project Ga0206957, IMG submission 152975) | Enriched cells from forest soil in Barre Woods Harvard Forest LTER site, Petersham, Massachusetts, United States -... | ecosystem: Environmental > Terrestrial > Soil > Temperate forest >...
ATGAATTCCTTTTTCAGTTTTCTTGATTCGAAAGATATATTCCTTTAAGATTGTCAGAAAAAAAGGTTGAAATTCCTGATCATCTTTCCAATTCGATTTTTGTAATAATCCAATACACGCCATCCGTATAAAATCAGCATTCCAATGGACCTTGACCTTGTCAGCAGGATCTAATTGAACTAATCGGCTGGCATAATAATTTAAAAAGGGATATAAAAAGAGGGTCAATTTATTTACGGTCACAAGTAAATCAGGCATATGCTTTCGAACAAGCGGATCTTTACACATCTTGGACCATTTCAAATATATACAAGTGTTTGAAAATTCTTTTCTCCTTGCGTATCGAAGAGCTACATCAGGTCTTGTAGTAGTTCCACCATCTTCATTTTTTCGTTTCTTCGTCTCTATAGACGTCATTTAATTAATTTTACGAACTATAAATGCATTCCGAATTACTGGAAAGCAGCTAATTGCAAGTAACAATTGGACTACATGCAAATAAATATCATTTCTAGTAAAAGACCTTTCGTAACTTACTTCATAATTTAAAATTAAAAAACTAACCTCATGCACGTATTTTCAAGAATATGAGAAAAGAGTGATTCTCAATAAGCTCCTATCAAAAATTTCTCACTAGTGATTTATGGTTAAAAAGATTTATAATTATATAACTAACGAGTGCTGCACAATCCACATTACTTGAAATTTTTGTAAAGAATATTGCATGGGTCAAAGAAACTAGACTAACAATTCAAGGATGTTACCTTGCATTTAGATAGCGTGTACTGCATGTCTCTTAATTACGTTTGTGAAACAATCTTTGTAATAACGTTCATTATCTTCTTTCTTTGTATTTTTAGATGCAGTCTTCTATTCCTATTTCTTTATTAGATCCTTTGCCTTCCGAGTTGTCTCCCATCGTCTCATCTTCTCTATTGCAAGTATTTAATGTGGCATTGCTTGGCTCTCCAGGTTCTGGTCAGACCACTCTTTTGTCGCTCGTAGGCGATTCAATGGAATATAAAACGAATTATGGACTCGTTCGTATACATGTTGATTATATGCCTGAATTTAAATCAAATGACCCTATTCATGGGTTTATCTTGTTATTAAATCCGTTCAATCCTTTGTTATATACATCGTCCACTAATACCTCATCAAGTACATGCTTTCATACACCTATGGAATTGAGTTTGCTAAAATTTGATCTTATTGGCAAAATCTATAAGCAACCGTTTGTATGTAATATGCTAACAGTTATTTCCAAAGCCGATAATCCTCTTGTTGGATATAAAAAACATAAAGATTATGATACTCTTTCTATTAGTCTCACGAACAATCTCAAGGAAAATATGGCAGTGCTCTTTGAACGATCACTTTCCCTCATTAAACCTGGTTTAAAATTTATTATGTGTTGAACATTAAGTTTTGAGTACACAGATATAAGTAAAGGAAGGAGATAATTGAATCAACAAGAAAAAAAACGATATAAGAATATATGACAATAAATAACAATATAATAACTAAAAGAGTAAAATAGCGTCGAATAAATAAAAAGTAAAATGATCTCATTATCAAATTATAAAGATACATCATTAGTACCTCCATTCGCACTTGTAGATGACAATCTGTACCAATTACAAAACTTATAAATTAAACTGGCACAATAAATAAATCCAATAATGACAGAGACAATAGACACTTCAAACACTTGACTATCACATGAATATTGAGCGGCTTGCCCAGTTTCATTGTTGCTATCTAATTCGCTTTGAATTCCATGATTAACAGTTTGTAGCCAAACTTCCCATGTTCCATAAATACATAACGCACAAGCGGTCAGTTGCGAAAGTCCTCCACAAATTCCAAAAAATTGTCCTGCGTGATCATTTTGATGATTTTCAAAATAGAAATAATACGCTACATACATCAACGATTGATACATCAAGAGAATTCCGACTCCCCAAATAAACGTCAGTAATCCTGTTGTTCCTGGACATGGTTTTTGTTGAGACATAATGACTGCACACAATCCAAGCGCCATAAACAATCCCGCTTGAAAAAAGAAACGACAAAATCGAAGCGCTTTATTAAACGTATCGGGTCCTTTTGGAGCTGGACGATTGGTGGAATGGAAGTGACTAGGATCCATTACAACTACTTGTATATGTTGTCGAGAAGAAGCGCCTCCAGCAGCAGAAATTATTTCAGGATCTTCTTCCTCACTTTCATACGCATTGTTTCCTTTTTTGTCCATCTTTGTTATTGTTGATTATAGTGTAGAATTATAATATACTGTGATTGAATATAATTTTACAACGAGTAAAGGTGTAGAGAAAATCTAAATATGAGTTGAAATCAAATATCATTCTAATATGTTTATGCTTCTAAAACTTTATAGCTCTATATAGGGACCTAGAGACACGCATTCAATAAAACCTTTTCAGTTTAGAGTAAAACAATGTGACACACAAAGGTAATTATATAATTTAGAATTTATTAGAGAAGTATATCAGCTACTTGAAAAACATAGCTAGTGAACTAGAATTAGAAGAAGCTACACCTAGTTTTTGTTTCTTGTGATTTATTTTTGTTTCTGTTATACTATTCTTTTTAGTATTGGATAGACTTGAGCCGTTCGGTTTATTGAATGAATGTATCTCTGACGTTATCTCTGAATTTACCATTGGTTTGTGCGAGAGTGAGGATAGAATACTGGAGTTAGTCGGAATAATATTATGTCCTACTTCTACCACTTTTCTTTTTTCTGAAACAAGAGACATACATGAAGAGGAAGAACACGAGCTAGTGGACGATGCTTTGGGTTGTAAATTCGCAAAGATGTTCCCTAAACTTGCTGAATTTTGATAAATCCATTTATCATACATTTTATAGGCATCGCCTACTTGATCTTTAAACAATAATATCAGTGCTCCACATATCGCAGTTCGTAAGTGGTGTTCTAAATAATACATGGTATTAATAGGTGCTTGTGTGTCTTTCGCTTCACTTAACGACATGACAAGATCGGTCGTTGCACATTCTTCATTTCGTTTGCCTGGACATTTAACAAACACAAATGAATATTCTTCCCCCATTCGACACACACCTCGACCCGTCGATTCCATTCGTCTAGCGACTGCTAAGGCAGGCGTGAGCATTGTCATCGTTTTTGGATCGCCTCCTAATACTTGGACCATGACAAGATCTTCTAACGGTACTTGATTTCGTTTAAGTGATAAGATCATTTGTTTTGTCTCTTCAATGCCACGAGACGCATCTAATTCAAGGAATCGATCAATCATATTGGTTTGAATTTTGTTTATAATATTTGCTTTATCACGTTTTACTAATTCTAATCCACTGATTTTGATTTTTCCCTTTTTCACTAACCATCCGCTTTGTAAAGACTCATCTTTTTGAATTATAGCTTTTTGACCTATATAATACTTCTTTTTTTCTCCCAATGCTAATGTCACAAACACATTATCTAATTCCATGACGACAAGTCCACGTCGCCTGCCATTAGCTTTCCAGTATTCATTGATCAACGGCAATACTTGAGAATGCGCAAAATGATATACAGCCAATAAAAATTCTTCCAATGTAGCAAACTCATGTTGTTTGTAAGGACTGCACCAAAACAAACTATCCGTGTCGCCATAAATAGCAATACAATTAGTAAAGGTCTGAGTGACTAACGCTCTAGTACTTTCAATATAATCTCTGCCTAATTGAGTAATAAGCATGGCTAAAATAGAAAAGGGCCAATAACCTCCTTGTTTACGTGTTTTCATCAACTGTCTATTTTGTTTGAGGACTGTCAATGGAGCGCCTTTGGAAATGAGATCGGTAAGAGATTCAATGACATCTCCACATTGTCCTTCTAGTCCATAATAGGTATTCATCAGGACTTTTACTGCTTTCTCACTGGCAGATGCACTGGTGGCTAAACATACATCATGAGCTTGTGTTTTTTCAACGTCTTTATACATCGATCGTTCTTGTTTTAAATAGGCTTCAATTTCCGGCAAGCAGGTTTGAATAGCTTCTTTGCGTCTAGGCGACACAGAAGGAGGATCTATATATTTCGCTTCTACGACAATGGCAATGTCACCTTGCACATTATATTCTTGGAAAAAATAATGAGTTTGCAAAAAAGCATATTGAATTGATGTTAAAAATCGTTTCTCAATGATATTTCCCTTATCTAACCAAAATTCTCTAAAAATGCTTGGGTACATCGACACGACATCTAAGGCAAATGCACCTGGGTATGTGCCTGGAATAGGTTCACGAACAGCGCCTCCACTTGCCGATTTGGTGTATAGATAGGGATCGTCTTGAGGAAATTGATAAATATTAAAAGATTTTCCTTTTTGATACATATCTTGCCATAATCGAGACAAACATTTAATTTCCGATCCTTGTGTATAAAACACATTGGCAATAACCCGAAAGACTCGACAAAAGGCAATGGTACTCAACACAATAGAATGATAGGCAGTTAAACGGGCAGTTTGAAAGACATCGGTAATGTTGTATTCTAACAATTCCCGTACGCGGTTTGGATCCCCTGACATGAACGCAGGTTCAATTTTAGTATAATGAAATTCCTGTTTTGAATTAATGAGAAAGCGTTGGTCTAATCGTTGACAAAACGATCGAACAAGAGGCAACTTATGTGTCACTGAGTCGCGTTCCTTCACTAATTCCTCTCTAAAATTTTTATCGTAGGGGTGATCAAAGAAATTCTTTAAAATACTCTTTAAACTTTTAGATTTAATGCTTTTGTGGAATTCGATATAATAGACAAGGGTATCGATGTGAATAAGTCCCGCATGAGTGACGCCCATAGAATCTCCACCTTCTCCTTTGGTTTTTAAACGACTACATTCTCGTAAGTCCCGTCCGAATCCACGATATTTTCGATCCACATTGAGTTTTTCAGCGCGACTGACAAGAGCGACAATATCAAAGGCAATCCCATTATGAGCAATGAGGATATCGACATCTTGTTCTCGACGACGTTCAATAATTTTACAAATTAATTCTTTTTCAGATCGTGTTTGGATAACATTTACATTGTCAATGAGATTTGAAGGTTGCCATGTTATCACATCAATATCGGTGATGACATCACTTTTACTTGGGTCATTCCCTCCAATCGTGAAAAAAGTTGAGCACGAGGTAAAGATTTGAAAATTTGGATCTTTTAAAGGCTCTTTCCCTTTTGTTTCTAAATCCCATACTTCAATTTTTAATAAGGGGACGTCCATTCGTTTTTCATCCCATTGTAATGCACTTGGATGAAGCACTCTCAAATAATGTTTACAGGTCGTCATGGTGGACCTCACATCAGCATCCAAGACTTCATGATTACAGCTAGTAAGCCACGCATTTGGATTAAACCAATGTTTGTTCCATAAAAACACAGGTCCTATTTTTTGTTCAAATATTTGTATTTGAAAACGTACTTCTGGTAATGTGATGTCCTTGGGTAATTGCAATGCTTCACTGACAATCACACGTTCTTCATCCCATAACATATCAGGCGTAATTTGGGTTGTATCACGTAGAGTCAAAAGATGTGATTCTACGTCATGTTTCCATGGAATGGGCGATACATATTGATTCAACCATTGTAGTGCAGTTCGTTGATCTCTTGAATTGAAAAAATGAAGTCGTAAATGCGGCCATTTCCGTTCAAAATCAAATCCTTGTCCATGTTCCAATGCCAAGAATTGGACAAAATAGACACAGTTTCCCAGAGTTGTTTCTTCAAATGTGTCCTTGTCTTTATACGTACTTTTAAGAGTTTTCTTTATATGTTTAAGAGCATGCCATACTTGAAAACAATTATCACGTGAAAACGTAATTGGAAATCGCCATAAGAAATAGGGGAAAAAGGGTACGTCACAACGGACACTCTGTCCATCCAACGTTTTTCCATATAATTGCATCATGCCTATTCTCATTGTTTTTTGTTCATCAATCAACTCAAGACGCGATTGTGACCATGCGGTATGCTGATATTGATCTTGTGATTTATGCTCTCGAATTAAATGTTCATGAATAGGTATATGAAGGGACGATGGGAGATACATATCTGAATACACATCATCGAATGTATAAAAGGTAAATCCATTATTCTGTGAGTTCATTTGCATTCTTAAAAATATGAATCAATGAGAGAACTTACGTAGATATTTATTGCAGAATGAATGAAAAAACCAGAGCATACCTCTCACAGAATTCTACGATATTCGCATCGTATTTTCTTTGTTACAGTCATGCATTAAAATAAAATTTTGATTCGGTCATGAGTTGCATTTATAAGTAATAATTATACATCCCATGCATTGTATAGTCCAAGAATATAACACTTTCCGCAAATTTGATCTCTTTATAACATGATTCAAGCAAAGATTTAAAAATAAAGCAAAGTTGTAAAAAAAGTAATTTAAAATTATGTGTAGGTTCATAGTTCATACCTTGATAAAAGAAGAAGAAAAAAAAATATTCATATTATTTGTTAGTTGTGTGCACAATGTCATTCCCTATAACTTCGATCAGTTCTCCAAATGGATTGATCGCAGCTCCTACAACTGGAAATGCAGTTAATTTATCCAATCTCAGTGTAGCAATGCAGAACTTGGCCAATGGGTCTTCCCTCATGCCAACTTTAAATGTGGTTCAAGCGTTTGTTCAAAAGTATTTTGGTGTCGGTCCATATTCTTTGTATCCTATTCATTTATTGGATTTAGCAGGTACGTGGAATATCGTCTCCGGTAGCTATGGAACAAGTACCCAATATTTAGCAGTCAGTCCGTTTCAAACAAACATTAATGTCCAAACTGCGACTCCTCAAAATGTAAGTATCAACTCCTATACTGCGGTGACCGATTTAGTCGTCTCCGATTTAAATGCACCTGTAGTTCATGGTTTTTTGAGCCTTCAACCTGGTAATTACGTGATTTATACACCTTTTCCATCGTCTAGCGTTACAAATCCTGCGTATTTGCCCGTGGCTGGGGTCGGTCTTATGACAGATCTGAATACCTTGTCGATGGTGATGTTTCCATCTGCTACCTCGAGTTATTGGCGTCGTGTCTCTCCTTTTAGTCCATTAAATGTCGGTATTTCGAATGCTCTGGTTATGAGTGGAGGAAATGTACCTGTTCGTTTTGCCACTGGATCTCCTGCTGGAATTGCAAATGCCATGAATCTCACTCCTCAAACCATTCAAAATGCTCAGAACACTGCGCTGTCCGCGACTACTTCTTTAACCTTGCCCATGTCAAGTGCATTTAATCAAACTCCCTTTAATGCCAATCCTACAAATGTACCAAGTTTTTCCAATGCTGGTCCTTTAGGTCCTATTAATGTAGGTGGCACTACCTCGTTTTCATCAGGTGCGAGAAGAACTCCGAAATCACCTAGACGTCCAAGTCAAAAAGAATTAAAAGAGCCACGTGTGTATACCCCCCACTCCACTTGTTCATGTCCTTCTTGTCACGCTTTTCGTACTACGACTCCTCAAAAATAAATATATTCAAGAGATAAAAAAAGGAATTTCTATTCAACGATCAAGCATTTAGAAGCACCATGAAGTTTTATAGTTCTCTGTCTTTATATTGTGCGTTTATTATGATCGTGATTGCTTTAGCGATTATATATTGGTATATTAGTCCATTGTTGAAACCATCAGAGAACGAATTCACACAATCACCACAGTCAACACAATCAATACTACCATCTCAAGCCATTACAACTACTCGAGAAAAAGTTCAGTATTACGTGCCTCTCTTCTTACTAGGTATTTCAGCGGTCATCATCTTTTTTGCGGCCACTCAAGTCTCTGACAAACCAATTTGTGCGGAACCTACTCATCACGGTCATCATCTCTCGTCCATTCCTAATTCGTCTATGCCATCCCTTATTTTCTAAGAAAATAAAAAAATTAAAAGATAGTTTATAGATAAAAGTAGATCCAGTCATGAGAAACAACGTTGAGAATGTTGTTGTTACTACGAGATTTGGGTCTTTAGAACGCGCAATTATCCCTACGAATGCTATTCCTAGAACGAAAGAAGGCAAAATCAATTTTAGACCTGGTGTATTCACCAAAGGATTTGTTGAGACAGTCGGTGATGGGGTTTGGGATACGTTACCATGGTATAGAAATCCAGTTTCTTGCCTATTTGAAAACAACACTTGTCCTATTCACACTATTCAACTACCCCAATGATACTAATCTTATAGATACTAGAATAATTGAAAAAGAATTTATTTATATTTTATACACCTAACCCATAACTCAATGTACATGAAAAAAAATGTCCTTTACAAGGATGAGATAAAGTCTAGGAAGCTGAAACGAAACAAAAAAGGAAATAAAAAAAAACTTTCATTCGAGTGTCTTACTCTGGTTTTATATTTTACGTCTTGTATCATCTTTTAAAAGTTCTAATATGTCGACGATGACTCCTGCGCTAATGGTATCGACACCACCCTGTATGACAGGACAAGTCTATACCACTGCCATGGTTCCAGCAGGTTCGCCCGCAGGAACTACGCCTACCATGTGGATTTATATTGTATTCAATGGGATCTCATACAATGTCACCAATGATCCTCCTATTCATTTTTCAGATACAAGTGTAGGATATGTCTTACCTAATACAACGACAGCAGCCACAGCGACAACCGCAGCAATGGGTCCTATGGTTGCCATTATTCCGGCTGGAATTACACCCAATATGCTCACTTCGACCCCTATGATGATTAATGTATGTCCAGCCAATGCTGCCATTCAAACCGCGTTAATGACCGCTCCTGTTGTAGGAAGTGCACCAACAGGTACTCCTCCGTATGTTACAGTCACAGGAGCAACGACGACAGTGCCTCTAGTACCTGTAACTCCTGTAGTACCCCCACCTGTAGTACCTGTCGCACCAGGAACGACTCTAACACCCAATCCCATTGTCACATTACCTACTCCGGTGACAGTCGCACCCAAAACGGGTTTCAGTTCTTATAGTACACCTGTTAAAATATTGATTATTGCGGGAAGTATTATTGGAGGACTGATTATCATAGGCTTGATATTAAAAGCGTTTATGGGACCAAAGAAACCACCAACTGTGCCAGTAGCGACCAGTCCTTTAATAACTACTGGAGTCCCTCTTGTATCGTATGGGGCTCAACCCAATCCAACCCCTTATTCACCACCTATTGTTCAAGTAAACCCATCCGCAGGAACAGAACCTATCTTATTGGAACAAACTCCTTCTGGAGTCAGAATTGGAACTCGACGAAGATATTTTTAAAAAAGGTATGTATATGTCATACGGTACACAGAGTAGACTAGTTATGCTATATCAATGATACACTCAAAATATAAAAATTCATATAAACTTAAGAATGTAAGCACAATGACTTGATATTTATTTCAGGAATGAGGGTTTGAGTTCAAAATACACCATTCTTTCATTGCCGGAAATACACGAGAGGGAGAAGTTACAGGTTTGGTAATATATAGATGATTTTCGAGATATTTTATTTATACAGATGTTATTATATCGTGCTTGGGTCATTTTATTACAGATAGAACTTTTAGAGAACACGCCTATATCAAATTTCATGTTGCATGTATATTGCGTATAATACCACGTATAACATTTGTAACCCTATAGTTTAGTTATCATAAAACATACGATGAATTTTATACTACTATACGTTATACAGTTATATATTTTATTTTCTCGATGTCATCCATTTCCAACTATTGCAATACCAATATAAAGGATATTTTCTCAAAGATTGTGTTTGATTATCATATATTCAAAAAGTATAAGGCGAAAGTTTTTAATGGAATGTTAAAAGACTTGGTCGAATCGGATGACGATATATTGGGACAAAGATGGTCATGGATGGATTTGACTCTGACACATAGTGAAAAAAACGATAAAAAATCAAACACATTATGTTCAGAAGAGAATCTTTTTGGTGAATCAGAAAGAGCGAATCAAAATACTCTTCGATATCTATGTCAGTGCATTGACAATGACTTGGAATCCACTTCAAGGATCCTTCACACGTGGTTTTGTTTACTAGATGGTACAATTGTGAAGATTGTACATAGAAGTTATGAGGGGGGTGATGACTGGCTTAGCACACTACCTCCTGAACAGGTTGGGTATGCCTATTTTAGTTCACCGTACGCATACATGAACTCATCGAAGGTACTTCACTGTTGTATAAAACATGTACAAGATGCAACACCTTCCAATCAAGAAAGCATCGCAAAAAGCTATTTCAATCCATTTAAATCAAGAGATGAAGTCAACCTATATTTTTGCCAAGATAGGAAACTTTCAACGAGTCTTCAACTTTTGGAAAGTGAAGAGGTTATAGAAGCTCTCCAACAAAATGTGAAACGTGCTCAACAACAACTCGTACATCTACAACATGAACAACAAGCGTTGTACGAGGAAGAATTTGCAACTTCCGATTATCTAAAGAAATTATTGTTTGCTCAACTGTTTATGATGAAGGATGATTTATTGTTACCTCTCATAGGATATAAGCACGGGAATTTATTGTTTGAACTCAAAGATAGAGAATTTAGTATGTGTACCTCTCGTGAAAATGGTCGTAAAGTCAATTATTCTATTCGATGCCACGTATCTGTTCATGATCGTCGTTTAGCTGATTGCAAGGATGGCTTCAATGAAAAAAATGGATTGCCTTTAAGGAAGTTTATACATGATATACGTATTATATTTATATCTTCTAGTAAATATTGATTAGATTCGTATACAATGATGTTGTGCTTCATTTAAACGGTCAAAGTGTAAGATAGATTTTTTTGACGCTTGATTTTGTTGAATCGTAAGTCCTACCAGCCATTCGTCCAGTTGTCGTTCATTACAACTCAATTCATCTTTTTATTAATCACTATTTAATATTGGTCTGTTAAAAATTCTTGGGGAGACAAAATGGGGGAACAGGGGCTACTTTCATTTACGTAGAAATGTTGGTGTACTTGGTCTAGGATCCCTATCTGGGTTCTATATGAAACTCTCTGCAGAGGCGCTCAAAGTGTAACTATTTGTAAATTTATCTTCATCCTAATATGCCTCTAATCGTATTCGTTCTTGTCCAATGTGATCCACTAATATCATTTGATGTCTATCCCAACGATAGTAAAATCGGGCGCCAACATTGCTGGCACAAGCATACAAAAGTAGAAATTGATTGACTTGATCGCCGAGATTCGCAAAAAGCAATACATTTAACCAATGTTGATGAATTTGTTGATATATTTGAGTATGTTCATCCATGATAAACGGCTGAATTAATTCATGAGGAATATTTGAAACATGGTCCACAAGTCTCGCATACCAAAGCACAAAGGATTGCAGATCGAGTCCTTCGTAGGGTCCAAACCGAGGTATTAATTCCGCCATTAACAATTTACATCGACGATACTGGGATTCCACCTTTTCTTTTACAATATTATTATTATTGTTAACATTTTTTATTTCATCTTTGGGATGTGTCTTAACTTCGTTGTTTTTCGACACCATAGAGTTATAATTAGATATTTGTTTGATTATTTAATTAAATTCTTTTTTTATTTTCTAAAACATGAAAAATAATTTATATGAGTCAATAAAATTGTTGCTCTGTTCATAATTCATCTCAATTTTTCAATACAAAGATCTATTATAATTGAAAGTACATGACGATTGAGACGGTGATCACGAACACAAATAATCAAAAGGTTAATGTGGATTAAAAAAGTCGGAAAGTTCAAGAAGTTTGAGTCACTACATTGTTAGGCCACAGTTTGCCATTATCCAATTCTACGTGGAATGTGACTGTATGATATTTTTTCAAGTCTGAAGCACCTACACCTAATTTTAGAGGAAGATATCCAACTCTAATGGCTTTACCTTTAAGTTTCTTTCTCCATGTTGCAACTTCTTGGTGTACTTTATTCATAAAAGCCTATATATTCAATATAGGCGATGCTCGATCTAATAAGGTATCTCCAAAAAGAACCATTGGATAATGGTAATTTTGAATCACTTCCAGAATCGTCAATATAGGTAACGTAACGTGTGTACAGAATTCATTTTATTATCAAAGAATATAAAATCTCTCTCCAGTTTTTTTTTATTACGTTTTTACCCATTTTTATACTTTACTATGTAACAAAACACGTCCATCTAAAGGTTGCAACGGCCGAGAAGTTTTACTATTTAAAGCATTGAAGTTCTTACGGTTCCATTTCAAGTGATGTTCGGCAACAATGAAGAGGACTGGAGCATAGTTATTGGGTAAATGCGAAGGATTATTTTTAGGAATGGCTGTTAACGTCCCACTATATTCAAAGTAGCTTGTTTTAGGTAATTTGACTTGCAGCGTATGAAGATCTTTCATAGGACGATCAGCGAAATTGATGAGTCTTGCCAACACCAAGTGATTTGCTGAGGCGACACCATGTCCTCCACATATATCGGAACAGATACGTGGCTTAGAGTCTTTAGATTCATAAGAATCTTTAGAACATCCAAAATGAAGTTTGCCTATTTTACCTTCAGGACAATCGTCATCGATTTGTACAAAGACGTAGTGGAGTTCAGCATCGGCTTTCTTCCCTTCGATGGCGTGCTCGGAACCTACTTTCACATGAACATGGTATTCATCGAGGCGATAGGTCCTTCCATTGGCTGAAATCAATACTTTGACATCGTCGCCCACTTCATAATTTTGTGTCGTAGGGTTAAACTTGGCGCCTGTATTCTTGCCGTGCGTAGAGAGTGTCTGATGTACTTTAAAGAATATATCGGAACGACGCAGATCAATCGGAGATTGATAATATATGATTCCAATTAATGGATGATCACCATTTTTAGTCTTGTTACAGACAGGATCATCTATAGGACAAGGAGTATGTTGAAAGTAGGAAAGCATGGAGAGTTGATAGAAATATATAATTTTTTTTTCTTTTTGTTCAAAGCTTTTATCTTTTGTTTGTATACATAAAAAATCCATTCATGTTATATTCCAAACAAAAAAATCTCAAAAATAAGTATCAATATATTAAGGAAGTGACATATATAAACGTGTACTGCAACATAAAATAAAAAATAAATGTAAAATATAAATAAGAAGAATGAAGTATAGTTAAGTACAAGCAGAATACCTAAATCAAATCACTATCTTTCTGACGAAATCCATACATTACAAATCAACTTTCCAATTCCATATAATCCTGGTAAAAATAGGATCAATAAACTATTATTATCATCATTTCTACTAAAGAAAAAAGTAATTAAACAGAAAAGTAACGCGGAAAGTTCTGATTCACGTATACGTTCAGAAACTAAGTAGGCGATACCATAACTAGTAATGAATATTACAAGTGATGACAACATAATGGCTTTTAAACTCATTTTTTGATTTGTTTATTTAATAAATAATCGATTAGAGAAATAATATACACAGAAAATAATTTTACTTCGCTAGTATAATATAAATTGTTTTGAGGACCATTTCATTCATCAAAAAAGACACGAAACATGCAACTTTCGGGAATAAAAACTAAAGAACATTGACAAAACTTTGGAAATACCTGTCGTAACATAACAAGCCCATGCAAGAAAAACATAAAACAGAGAACATAATTTTTCACAATTTCCTGATCTTCTTTTTGTAGTAGAAAATAAAATTAACAAGTTCAACTTCAACTTTTTTATATTATGACATATGAAGTGAGTTTTTCTAAATATGGAACAAATGAGTCAAATGAAATGCATGGGTTCAAAAGTTTCATCCATATAAATTAGAATGGATATATCATTTCAATGGCATCAATATGCATGTAATAATTTCTACTTGTATTCAGGATAAAGAAACAACTTTTATATATTTTATCATTCAAAAATTTGTTCGAACAACTACAATCCATTTTATGTATATTAAAATATATCGTATTCACATATGACTTCTGAAACAACCACATGTAAAGAAAGTATCGATAATATTGATAAAACAAACACAGTGCCAAAGTGTAAAACAAGAGTGTACAATCGCCATGTCATTATGAATTCTAGATGTGTTGCAGTCGGACAAACGACAGAAGATAAAATTCTTTCGAACAACACGTCTGCATCAAATATTCGAGCAATTATGGATAACTCACATCATAAACTAACAAATTCGACTAATGTAAATCCTCCACCTAATAGAGTGAATAAACAGGATACAGTGAAATTTCCTATTATGACTGGATTTGAGAGACTAAGCCCAGACCGTCATTTGCTTCATCATCAACCAACGTTGATGCTATCAACCTATCTCACGTTTCATGATATGCTTCCCCAGTCATCCAAGCAAAAAGTCTATTATCTTGAATTTTTTCTAGCTCCAGGTATCACGTATCAAATTCCGATTGAAGTCACCTGTTCCAAAAGTTTTTATTCTTCCCAAGTGATGAAACAACGATTTAACTGTCTTCATTTATGGAGGGAACAACTCGATCAAGATGTTTGGTTGGAAATTGAACAAATTCATGAAGCTTACGGGAACAGTCTCCTTCCGTTAATTGGACATAAATTTATTGCCTGTCGTTCGTTTGAAACAGTACGGACCGATTTATGTTATACCAATCTTCGTCTCGCCTTTTATAACACGGAAGAAAGACATCCAGCAGTGTATAAATTCAGATTGTCTCTCACATTCAGTAAATTAAAACAATTACTACAGGGTCCGCAATGGCCTGACGTTGCTGATAAAATTAAAGATCAATATTTATCCTTCAATTCTCCTCTCCAAATCACCACTCATCATTGTGAAAATGGTGTAATGTCTAAACCAATGCCTAAACCACCTTCATTTTTTGCTCCGTGTTTAAAAGTTCGTTGGTTAAAAAGTTTTCCTTATTTGAATTGTTCTTCTTCACCGTATAATTGTTTTATTACAACAGGTCATGAAGGACAAATTCCTCAGACCACTCAATTGGAAAAAGAATCGAAAGATATTTATCTTCCTGATAGTAATTCTAACGCTCCTCTCTTTACTTCTTCATTCCTGCCTTCTTCTCACTCTCCAATTTATTCTTCTTCCTCAAACTTTATAAAAAAGGATATTGATTCAAACAAAGAACAAGCATATCAAGAACATCAACATGAGCAAGATGTTGAAATGAATGGCGAGGGTGAATCGTGAATGACAAATAAATGGATCTTTATATGTCATGAATTTGAAAAAGAAATGAGTATAAAAAAAGTACAAAGTGAATAACTTGATAGTTGATAGTTTACATTTATACACCCTTTGTGACATTCTCCATTGAGTTTAATCTTTAGTGTTTTCAGTCATGAATCGAGTGAATACATCTAATCCGTACGATGAACAAGCTGCCTATAAGCAATATTTGCAAGAGAAGAAATCTAAACAAGGTGAACAGGATTTGTACATGGAATATTTACAGTATAAGAAGAATCAACAGATGAGTGAACAAAAAAAGAACCCAAATCAAAAACAACCCTTGAGTCAAAGGTATGCGTCCCATGAGCTCCCCAAAGGTGTATATCCTCCGGATGTTGTCAATCCACCTACACGTCTAGGAGGGGTTACTCGCATGATTGAAGCTTCGTATGAACCATCTGAAACTGCTTCTAAAGCTTTTAATGCTTCTAAGTCCTCCTCTCGAACGTATAAAAATGTAAATTCTTTGGGTGCTGCTTCCCATCTCTCACAGTCTTATACTGTAGAGCCTGAACATGTGATTCAGGAAGGTCGTGCTATACCCGCACCCAAAGCATATCCAAGAGAAGTTACACGTCGATCAACTACACAGCAATACAATATACAAGAATTAAAGTCGAATGCTGCATTTGAAGGTGGGTCCTATGATCAAGGTTATTTCCAACGTCCTTTGTTAGGACACATTCCACAAAACGCCGAAGAACAATTTATGGAAACACAAGCTGAGAAACGGTGTCGGTGTAGCTTACATATTCAGGGAAAAGCGTTGAAGGATGTCATGGATGTGTATCAACAAGCCCTACAGGTTCAAAAGCAAGGTCGATATCAAGGTATAGTCAGTCAAGTCAGTCAAGACGACGTGAAAAAAGCACTTGCGCGATTTCAACGGATGCCATATGCGCGATGTAACGTGCAATCTAGAGGGAAAATTCAACAACTTCAACAACAAGGTCTAGATGTTATAGGCAAACCGATAGGCGCATGCGGTGAAAATTTGAATTTTGATGACTCTACATCTACCATTCCGACTGAAGAATTGTATGCGTTTGCTTTTTCAAAGAAAAATACCAAGATCCATGCTTCCTTTTTTGAATCATTACCTCCTTATTCGAGTGATCCTCAAGAATTGGAAAAGCTTCGTCCTGAACTCTTGCAGTTGCTACGAACATGGCAAACAGAAAAAGATCAAGGTCGTCAAGAAATGCATTATCGAAAGTGTAACTGAAGTTTGGAAATTTCCAATCCTCGATATATGCGAAGAAATAGAATAAGAAATAGAATAGAATGAAGTTCAATAGAGCAAACCACCAATATGAGGTAGAGATCGTTTTCGCATTTAGCAAATTCATAACTACTCGTTCTATGAATTTTCATCGTCGTCTTTATTTATTATATTAAGACAAACACGGACAATATTGTTTTGAATCTCCTCTTTTTCTACCGCTTCTCTCTCTAGCATTTTTGTTCTTTTGTAGGCACACCAACTATCGCGAAGGAATTTTAAATTAGGGATTTTGTATCTTGGATCTGTTCCATACAGTTTGTCTAAAATATGCTGTCGATTTTTCAGCTTGTCGTCCGCAATATCGTATGCCATTAAACGACAAAATTGGCGAATAGTTTTTGATTCTATTCCTTTTAACGTGTTATTTTCCCATATGAGAGGAAAATCGTCTGCAGTTGGAAACAGAGAAAGTACATAAAAATAAGGATCCATCCCTTTATTTTTGAGTTTGACCATTTCTCTAACAAGTGAAGGAAATTTTTCATTTGAATGATAAAATTCAGAATATTGGCTCAATTGAGAAGGAGATGTCATCTGATTCAGCAGTTACAAGATATTTGAAGAATGTACAGTAAATGGAAGAAGAAAGATTGATTACTGATTTTTTTCCTTTCAGTATAGACTTCGTTTTCTCCATATAAAAGTTATTAGTACATTTATTTATTTGATTTTCATTAATATATAGGTAGAAAAAAAGCATATAAAAAGTAGATTTGCGCCCTCAATTTATTTTTTAATAGAATGTCCACAGAGTCTTCTGAAGATGAATGTTTTGTTATTGTGGAAGGAGAATTTGAAGATCAAAGGGCTCAAGTAATTGAGTTATCAAGCGATGGCGTAAAGAACGAAATAAAAGATACAAAGGATACATCATCAATTATGGGCCCAGAGATATCTCTTGATATATCCTCTGCACCTTTGTTATCCAATCCATTGAATTTTAATTCTCATATTATCGAAGGTCCAACATCCTTATATCATAAATCCTATGTACCCTCTGTAACTGTAGTTCATGAATCCGTTGATTCGTCTAACACTAAGCCATCGGAGTCATCCAACTCTAACTCATTGAACTCATTAAATTCTTTCAATCTCTCTAATGTAAAGAGCAGTGTGAGCAAAAAAGATAGCTTGTCGACATTATCGATTGCCGAAAGTACATGGCATGATATACAGAAGATAATGTCGCGTTCAAAGTTAAATCTAGTGGATTATGGTGAGCTCAAAATAGGTCCCGCAACGAATTTTCTGGAACGTCCACAAGAGAATCCACAAGACAATCCAGTAATCCACGTCCATACAGACCGACCGGATTCATGGGATTATGGTGAGATCAAAATCGGTTCCTCAATGAATCCTCTTAAAAATCAACAAGAGGATCCTCAAGAGGATCTTCAAGAACATCCAGTAATCCACGTCCACACGAAGCTATCAGATTCATGCGATAAAAGTGAAAAGCCTATTCGAGTTTCGTTTAATGTAACCTCTACAAATGCAGACAATGCTGACCTCAATGTTCAATCGACTGAATGTCAAGCAAGAGAAACACGAAATCAACCTCCAATCCAAGATATCGTAATAGATATTAAGGACGATTCTTGTTCTTATATTAGCAACGTTAAGAACACTAATGATGTTCTTCCCCCATCTTCTAATTCATGCTTGGATTATCTGAACAGTATCAAAACTGAACAAGAGGAATCGAATTTCTCCAAAACACTTTCAAGAATCCTATGCCCACCTAGAGTTATTAAACGTACGATTCCAATTAATTCTAACATTCCTGAAATCAAAACACAGGAAATTATTTATCCGATGAATCAATTAAATTCAACGAATTTAAATCGCTCTTGTTCCTCTTCAATATCTATCAATGTTCCATCTATCATTCCTTTAGAGTTGGTAAATGACAATATAAGTCAAAGTGAAAGTAATATACATGAACCAAGTACATCAAATGGCCCAAGTGGAATAACAGTATCAAGTTCTGCAGCACCCAGTAGAGCAAATGGTCTGTTAACTTTATTGACTCTTGGAACAGACCAAATCCGGGACCAAGTCAAAGACAATATCAAACATAACATTCAAGATAAAAATCAAGACAAATCCTCATTGATATCCGCTGTAATCGAAGCGTTATATCGAGTGGTGCCTGCCAATGAAAAGAAAGTAACAGAAGATGATCATCGAGTATTTTGCTCCCCTCAAAATAAGCGTCTCTTAGCGTCTGGAATCTGTATTTTGAATCAGCAATGGTTATTTAACGTCGTCGCCGATCCTACGTTGTCCCTCAATGAATTAGGGCTATTCGAATATCAACGCGAACTGCTTCATTTTAAATCTCCCGTTTGGGTCAAGAGTTTTGAAAATCAAGCAGGACTTCTTCAGTCAGCAACAGTCTTTGTGGAATGGTTAAGCAATCAACCTGTAACTCCACTCCAAGAACACAATATTATTTCTCATATAATCTCCAGCTATAATGGACAGCTGATCTGTGAAGACCAACAATTTCAAATTCAAGTGCTCGGTTCAACCTTAAAGATTCGATTCAATGAATTGTGCTTGACTAAGCCTTCCCTGAACACAAGCAGCGACGATATAAATAGATTAGCGATTCCAACTCATATGAAGTCCCATATAAGCTCTCATGAGGATGAAAAGACGGATCAGAAAGATCCTAAACAATATGGAGTTTCTCCTCTTTCGTATTTTGATGTCTCTCACGACGTCTCCCTCTCCCATTTAAAAATAGGAAAAATGACACCTCAAACCAAATTAACCTTATTTTCCGGAGACCCTCGTTTAGTGTGTCAGCATGAAATCGATGAATTGATTAAGAAATCCAGGGGTCCCTTTTTTAATACGTTAGAAAAACTCAATGTTAAAATCATCCTCCAAGGTGAAATTACCCCATCACAATTTAAGCAACAGTTTACCCAGTTGTACAATGAATCGACAGATGAACTAAAAACAAATGACATTCTAAAACGTGTTGTGTACATACAACGAGAAGACACTATTCCTGCTCCGGTTGTAAAACCAATAATTAAAAATCACTCACATATTCGACATTCTTCTCGTTGTAATGAAATTGCTTCGCGTCCTTGTTCAGGTCAATCCTTAGAGGATAAATGGCGTGAAATGTCTATACTTATGAGAGATCTTAGGACAGAGAAACATAAATAGTAGAGTAAAGAAATCAATAGAGATATCAGTAACGCAAGTATATTATTTTTATTACAGTCATTACAATCTCTCTATACTATTCATTGTTTCATTGCTTTCATTTTCTCTGAGCCAAACGTTTCAACTATTCAATACACAAAGAAGAGAAAAAAAAGTCATAGATCTTTTATTGAGTTTTATGAGTACTCCTTGTCCTTGTCCAGTTCCGGGTTTAAACCGTTATTATGTAGGCAACAATGCGTTATTAAAGAAACAACTGGCGATTATCAATGGAAGACGACCTGTTTTACTCCCTGTCTCGGTGACGACTACCGAACTTTCATTTCCTCATTTTAATGCCTCCTTTACCAAAGGTTTATTACATGATGCTATCACAGGATCGTTAGTAAATGATGCCGATTTTCAAAATATGGTGTGGAATTTAATTCATAATCGACAATTATTATTCTCACAATTACCTCTCGCGCCGAATTCCACTGCATTACTCGTAGATCCGTTTGGGGCCTTGGCAACATGTTTAATGGGCGCAGATCAGGCAGCATTGACTCTCTGTATTCCTCCCTTATTAAGTTCTGCAGCCGGAGCAGCAGAAATGGTGGAGTTGTATGCACAAATGTTGACTCGAGATGTCCCGTTTAATGAATACGCATTGAGTCCAGATATTGCGAATATGATTGGATTTTTAAATGACCCTCTTGTATTGGCTAATTTACCAGATCCACCAAGTGGGGGCAGTATCAATCCTCAAAATATATTTAGAGGGACATTTCCTGGATGTGAAATCGGTCCTTATTTAAGCCAGTTAATGTGGCTCAATGTCCCTTTAGGCGCTGTCACTGTGAATCCTGTGAGTCTTACCTATCCGACGAAAGCTCAAGCCATTGTCGAAGGACTCCGAGTTGAGTGGGGAGTGAACAATCAAGAAGTCATTTTAGCTGAAAATGGACAATTGACCACATTTCCTCCAGTCCCTACAGTCGCCCAAGAAACATACAAATATCTATATGCAGGTCGAAATTTAGCAGAAGCAGTCCATCAAGATGCCTCTATTTACTTTTATTATTGTGCAGCGAATATATTAGCAGCTCTAAATGTACCTTGGAATCCGACGTTGCCGAGTGCACCTAATCAATCGAATTTCTTCACGTGTGGAAGTGGAAATGCTGTTCAACATTCATTGGCAGAAGTATGTTCACTTGCACTCAAACATGCGTGGAATTGGAAATGGAATCAATACCGAAAATTACGTCCAGAAGTATTTGGTCTATGGATTGACAATGTGCAACAAGGACGTGTACAGAACACGGGAAATTATAATATCAATCCCCTTATTTTTCAAAATGGAATCTTAGACGCTGTTCAAATCGCCAATGGGTTATGGGGATTTCCAACCAGTAGTACATTAAGTAGTACTTTTAGGGAAATGTCGCCGGCCCACCCAAGTTATCCTTCTGGTCATTCAGTCGTCGCAGGCGCATGCTGTACCATTTTAAAGTTATTTTTTAATGCCGATACAGTTTGGACAGCCATTTCTGGACTTCAAGCGAGTACATTAAATAGACGAATACTTCCTTCTCCTGTTACAGGACCGGTCATTCAGGCAAATGCCGATGGATCGTCCTTGGAGACATATGTAGGCACAGACCAAAGTCAAATGACGGTCGGTTCTGAAATCAATAAATTGGGTATCAATGTTGCAATAGGACGGGATTGGGCAGGCATCCATTATCGAACTGATGGAATGGAAGGCATGAAATTAGGTGAACAAGTAGCGATTGGATATTTTGCCGATTTACTATCTTCTTGGGTTCAAAATAATGTCGATGGAACTATTCCACGCGTACAATTTAGGAAATTAGATGGAACGATTCAAGTTATTGTCCCTACCATTTCTTCTGCAGTGCCTCAACAGTAAAGAGATGTAAATAGATATACACATAAAATTGTCATGCCAGACTGCATTCTTCACATCCTTTATAGGCATGTCTTAATTAAATGATAAAAATTTTTAGACATATAGTTGTATTCGTATTCGGGGAGTCGAATACAAAGTAAATGGGGGAAGTTTAATAAAGGAATATGCCATGTAGAAGAGACACACTTCAACGAATTCATGAATTGGAGATGTAACTTGACAATAGAAAGTGGAAGATCTTCCACGAATTCGTCATACTGTGTTACACATGTATCTTTTTCACAGTTTTGATGCTCCCTATCCTGTATTTCTACTGTCGCAAGTCGAGTCAGAACACGAAAAAAACGCTGAGTATACCAACGGCTTTGACCACAGGAAAACACCAACTTTAAGTAGGTAAGATTCGTAAACCGGGAAAAAAAACCGACTAAATCATAATGGTTGCTAAGATTAATATCAGGCAATGTCAAGCTACGAAGTTTTACAGGCAACTCTTCACACGCAGTTAATAAACTCACTACTTTATCAGACGTGGGATAGTCATAAAATAGAATCTCAAATGTATGAATGTGTATAAATTGAGAAAAGAGTTTGGATTGAGACGCCAACGAGATATGTTCAAAAGAAGGGTGCACGCTCAGTGTATTTATCCACGCGAATTCAGAAGATGAACACGTTCCAGTATCTAACACTATCATAGATTTATCGTTTCTAGGTGTACAGGACCAATTAACAAGGGGGCTAGAGTCTAAACGTACAATTGCAGAAAGTTCACATGTAGCGTGTATCTTTTGTGTCAGTAATAACAACAAAGGGCTTATATAATCTTGAGGTGAAGATTCATACCAAAGATTGCAATTCAAAGAGGTAAGAGCAGGAAAAAGATTTGGATTTGCTAACAAAGACATAGTAGATTGTATAATGCCCCAAGGCAATGATATGGTGGACAAATAATGGTTTTTAGATACAAATTCAAGGCATGAATGTAAAATTTCCATTGTATTAGTATTCGTGTCACATATAAGTGTCAAACTCTGTAGTGGTTGAATGGATTGTAAGCAATAAAATACATGCGGAGCAAAATGATGCATTTCGGGTTGTATTTCAAACGTAAAATGAGTGAGACGAGGAACGTGAGATAAATTCCAATAAATATAGTCAAAGGAAAGCGATGAACGAATATATGAGCTCTTTTGAACCGTAACCTTTGTAAGCAGGGGGTATATAAATCCTTTAGAAAGTTTGCACCAATCTTGAAATTGAAATACATTGGATAACTCCAACACTCCAATGTTTTGTAAATGGAAATGTATAGGAAAATGTTCTAAAAAAATGAAGGGTGTTCCAATGACGATGTGTCTCATATGGTTTCTAAAATAACGTAGAATCAAGCTTTTTCCGGTTTTGCAAGAATTTAATTCAAATAATAATTTGGGACATTCCTCTAACTGGAGTAGTCTACAAGCAATATGTTTGAATATTTTTGATACCAGCATGAAATGAACCACATCTTTCACCCGAAAAAAACTAAATATTCGAATATATAGGGCCTGTGAAAAAGTAAAGGATAAAGTTGGATATTTAGATGTGATATACCTACTGGAATCTTTCGAGCTATTGCCTATTTTGCTATACTTTCTCATCTGAAAGCAAATGAAGAAATATATAATATATAAAATTAAAGAATGGATGCATTACATGAATAACTATAGTATCTTTGCATGTACTTTATAGCATGAAATCAATGCTTGAAATAGCGGTACATATGTGCACTTTGTCACCTATATAAACTTTGCGCTTCATTCAAAAATACGCGACATGGATAGAAAAAACATGTAAGCATACCTGTCAAGCGTTTATAATGATTTTTCAGATAAGCTCAATCATCTCTTTGATCTATATCAGAGTGATTTATATCTCCCGATCATGATAGGATAAGTAAGTATAAAGAATCTGGATTCAATTGCATTGCATGTGTTATTTAGAAATAGGAATTTATTGTACATTCTTTTTGTCAATCTTGAAATACAAATATACTTAACATATTTTTCTTTTGTTCTAATGCTTACGCATCAACTGTCTCTTAAAAAAGTAGAGAATAAAGCTGACAACGGGATGAGAACGAATGAATACAAAGAAGGGATTACGGATGGATTTATTACCGAACGAGAAAAGAAGGAAAATTGTGATATGTCACATGTTTCCAACTCTCTGTATAAAAAACATACCAAAGATGTAATGTGTTCCATTTGTATGGAGGACATTGATGAAATCAGTACTGAAAAACACAGGAGTAAAAAATTGAATTGTGGACACTTTTTTCACTCTGCTTGCCTGATTCCCTGGCTTCAAAAATCTAACTCCTGTCCAAATTGTCGTCGCTTAATAGTTCGTAAGAGAAATTCGAATTCAAACAAGAAATGCCGATCAACTCAATCAAATATATCATCTCTGTCAAATTACAACCAGTTTCTGTATTCTAGTGATTATATTAATGAAGATGAGGAGTTTAGAGATGCAGTTTTTTACAGTAACCTAATCACGATCTCATTTGCCATTGCATTTCCGATAGTTCTCGGCTGTGCTTTCCTGATATGCATTTATAATTTTTCAAGACGTGGTTTTTTTATGTTGTTTGATTTGAGCGCGTTTGATCAGCCTATAGATTTATAATAGATTTATAATAAAGCAAATATAAAACCAATTATTCGTTTTTACTTTTTTTGTCGCTGCAGAAACAACTAGAAGAAAAAAAGTATATTCAAATAATCATGCGATATGAGTCTTCCACTTCAAGGATATTCTAAATGGACGCAAGATGCATCTTGGAGCTTATTATTAGCACGATCTAAAGACCCTCTCGTGAATCCCATTCAAGGAAGATTATCCGATTCGATTATTGAAACGAATCATGCGTTCACCTACGAGTCAATTGATAACATGACCTTGGAACATCTGGATGTTCCGTTCCAACGATCTTTCTTTTCACATCGACCAGCGATCGATTTTACCTGGGGAGCCTATCAAATTCCTAAATTTTGTACAGTGGAATGGATTTGTGATACCCCTTCTTCAAAAGAAACAGGACACGTACGAAAACAAGAGTATGGACAAGAACAAGAGCAACCACCTGTTGAATTTGTGACGACGCTTCACCCAAGTATTTGGTATTCGCGTATTCAAAGTTGTAAACTCAATCAATATGAGTTTTATGTGGCGTTGATTGAAGTATGGCAACCTGATGCATCATCTAAAGTACCCGCTCCTTCTAAATCTTTCTTTACTGCAAATCGTTCTGTCTTTTTATATGGGTGCGATGTCCTTGAAAAATCTACCTCTAACTCAAATGTCCCAATGCCATGGATCTACTACGAGTCATGGGATGACGTGCAACTCGAGTATGATATACCAGAATTACCTACGGCTTTTCAGCAGGTAGTGACAAAGAAGCCTCATAGTGTACTCTTGATTCAATGTCGAGATATAAGCAGACGTCGTACACCTGTATTCACGGTGGTACCATCGATGACTCTTGCAAAAGGAACCTTACCCTTACCCGTAGACAAAGAAAGCCATCCAGACACGAGACAAACTAAAGAGAATCAAAAAGGTCATGAAGACCATGATCCAGAACTCGTCTTTATAGAGGATGACGATCAAAACACATCAATCTTTTCGACGCTTGCTATGCCGCCTAGTCCTTGGTGTTTGTTTCGAGAGGATTCAGTCTTTGTATCGATTCCTGCTCCCCAACATATACACGCGTTAAACCAATGGTGTTCTCGCCTCACTTGGATCCAAAATACCCCTCAAAAATCTATGATTTCTACATCCTCAACATCTGATTCGCCTCATGTCTTGGAAGCTTCTCTACAATGGACAGAAACGCCTCTTGGATTAGAAGTGGAACTCCATTTGACTAGAACGAGTTCAGGAGGCACCTATACATATGCACAAGGCAAAGTTCGACTCAAATTTGCATCTATATATTTTGATCGTATCTTTTATAAAGTGTGGAAAGCCTTCCAACTAACTCGTATGGACATGGGATTGAATGCATTGAATACATCGAATACATTAAATACAAATGCCAGTTTTAACACGAATGCTCCGGTAAAAGATGTTTGGCCCATGTGCGAAGGAGGATGTCAATTACCTGCTCAACAATGGTGTGTGGAATGTATGGTATATTTCTGTCAACGGGGATGTCATAGCAATGCCCATCGTTTTGATCACATGTTTGATCACACTCTTATTACATTGCCCGATACGATCCCCCATTTGCATTCAAATAGAACGGAGACTATAACCACGAGAGCGATGTCTGGAATGACGATACCGTTTGGAGGATATGATGATGAATGGAAATCGAATATATCCATGTCGTCTAGTCATCTCCAAGCTAAGCTAGTCACGCATCGGTGTTTTGATTTCGAACCCCAAAAGCCTATGAAAGACGCGATTGCCGTGTCTTGGCGATGTCATTGGCATGTTCAGCCTTTAGTCCATCCAGACATATCCTATATTGACCCATTATCTACTCATCGTCCTATATTTTCAAGTTTATCGGCTACTGTAAGTCCTTCTACGGTCTCCTATCCTATTCATGCCAATCTCATTACCGATACATTAAATTTAGAATTACAAACGAAAATGCAATTTATTTGTCCATCGTGGAAAGAACAATTTCCTTATCAATTCCATATTCAGCCAAGCACGAGGCGGTTATGCTTAGAACCAACGGAAGAAACAAGCTGGTATAAACGAATTGGACGTCTACCCATGTGTGATATGGTTCCCTTAACCACCGATGATGTATCCGAAAGTGGACTCGATGAATATATGTCTAGTACATACGAAGAGACTCATGCGATGATGAGACTACGATTTATGAAAAAGTTCAAATTTATGCCTGGGCAAATCCTCATGTTATTAAGTGTGTCTCCCGCCTCTCCCACGGTACAACCCTTTTCTAAACAAATGGTGCTTGTTCTTCGATGTATTGAAAGTGGACTGAATTCTACCGATCTTATTACGACATCTAATATAGCCCTTCAATCCGATTTACATAGTCGTCTTCAACAAAGTCTAAATGCATCTTCAGTTAAAACTAAATTGTCATTAAGGTTTGCAGTGAATACACCGATTTTGGATCAAGTCTGTGTACAAGCACGAGACCGTGGACTCCAGGATAGGCTCGGGTTAGATAGTTCGTATACTTCGTTCTCTTCATTCTCCTCAATCACGTCTTCGTCAGGCCCTTCATCAATGCCCGCTTCAGATACACGATGGAATAATATTTGTACTGTAGCACCTATTATCGATACTCCTAGTAAATATATCTTTGTGTTACATCCAGCGTTTGTAGATGAAGAAGTGCAACTTCATCGTCCTGTATGGGCAGTAGCTGCACTTAACTATCGTACTCAAGATGTGCAAATTTTGTCTAAACGATGTGTATTGAAACCTCAAGAAAAAAAGTATCTTCGAGACCTATTACAAAAACGATGTCTTACAAAGTTTCGTCTAACTCTAGTCGATGAACATGGTCGTTTTATTGACACCCAACAACAGGAAATTTCAGCGTTTCTATCTTGTTTATAGACTTTTGGCTTTTAGACTTTTACAATATAATTTTCAATAATCAAATTGTATAGACAATGAAGCATGAATAATAAAAAAACAAACAATAACAAAAAGTAAAAAAAAACACCACTATATTATACGCGGACATGATTTCTGTATTTAATACGTATATTCAATATATGAACGAGCCAGTACAGGCAGGTAAGAGTAATATGTTTGAACCTACTGTTACGCTTCTTCCCGATTTTGCTTTTCTTACAAATAAAGAAGAAGCTCAATATGAGGCTCTTGACTTTTTCGAATATCATTGGAAAGAAAATGCTACAAAAATCAATATAATTAACCTTGCAATAGGAAACTCAACATATATCTATCCTACTCCTGATCGTTCTTCTAATTTTCTAGTCGTCAGTATGGGTAGTTCTTCGACGCAAGCCTATCATGTTGACGAAGGACAAACTAAAACCATTACGTATGAAACTGGGACGTCAAACCTAAAAGAAAATGAATTACAACGACTTGTCTCTGACATATATACCCTTCAAAAATCTGTATTGTTCATCAATTCCATTGGCTTTGGAGTACCGGAAAATATGCCTTGCCTTGTGTTGCCCGCACTATCCTCCTCTCTTTCCAATGACAAGGCCTCTATGGCAATTATACAACTTTCAAATTTACTCGTTGAAACAGCGTCTCCAAATCAACTTAGGCCTACGATATTAGTTGTAAGTTCTAAACAAAAGCCCAAATTTAAAAACGATTGGACAAATGCGTTCATTCATGAGATCAAAATATCCACATCAGAGCATTCTTTTTTTGTAGATTATGGAGGCGGGTCGATTTCAGTTCAACACGCACTAGGTCAAAACATGGACGACCAAGCACTGGCAAAATTCAAATATGATCAAGATGCAGTGCTTGACTTTTATACATCGGGTGAATATAAACGATTCGATATACCGGTTGCTCCAACACTTCAGTCCAATCATGATATGATTATGAATGATATTTTTGACTATATTAGACATCAACAGTTGAATCAACGTCAATTCGTCGTTCGTATTAGACAAACAGGACGCTTAAGAGAATTATATCAAGCATTATTGGCCAAATATGTGATAAATCCTTTGACGAATCGTCTCATTCAGGTACAAGGTAAAACTTATCGCAGAGTCTTTGGCTTTAGACGAATGTATTAGGTGTATTAAATAAACTGAAGGTTCATACGTGTTTCATTCATTGTCCATGTCTAGAATTGATACACACTTTATATTTATTCTGTCTCCATTGAGTAATCCTTTCAGATTTGCAAAAAGTGCACAGAGGAGCGGGATGATTAGAAATATTCAGCACTTTACTAAAGTATTGTAATTTATAACCTAAAATTGTCATTTAAAAAGATTCGAAAACCTTGACTTTTTGGAAGCGGTTGCTCGTGGTTTGTACACCTCTGACATGGGTTTAAAATCAGACATGCTTTGACTTTGATTAAATGATGCTTGTTCTAGCGCATTGTGACATTTCGTTAAACGGTTCATTTCATTGTCGCAGTTTCCTTGTGCCTGATCGTTTTCGACTACTAAACCATCTTGTAATCCTTCCAAAATATCCTTATCATCGTACAGGTTTTTATAAAAGTAATCTTCATACCATTCATATCCACGGTTAACCGAATGTTGTCCACCTATCTCCGTGTGTTCAGTGTATGGACCATACACATATTGATACCATTTCTCATACGGAAATAAATATTGAGTGGGTCTTCCCATATAAGGAAGATTTGGGTTGTGAGGATTTTGATAAATGTAGGCCTTTCCCTCTTTGATGAGTTTTTGGGCTAACTTGGCATCTTTAGGAGGAGTAGACAGCCACACGATATCACCCATATAACGTGGCTTCTTTAATTCTTCACTTGGTTTGTCATAATCCGACATATCGTATAAAGGTCAATAAAGTTGTATTCAAACTTTTCTTTTTTTCTTATTTTACTTGGTAGATTAATTACCGTTGAGTTAGTATATGCATGGGACATAAATTATTAAACAATAATTTAATTTTTTTCTAAACAAACTACTTCTTCATATATTTCCATATTATTGGGATATTCACTTCATAATTTAAAGTTAAAAAACTAATCTTATGCACGTATTTTCAAAAATATTAGAAACGAATGATTCTCAATAAGCTCCTATCAAAAATTTCTCACTAGTGATTTATGATTAAATAACTAATGTGATTGATAAATTATATACTACTAATATTATAATGTTGTCTGATTGTCTGACCATTACTCACCACAACAGGTTGACTTCGGAGTTTTACAATCGCGTTTTTGACTCAATAGCTCATAACCTCAGAACACTTGAAAAAAATTAAAAGAAGAAAAGATTAAAACAGCTCGGTTATCATTCAAGCTCTTCACAATTTATTACTAAATTTCAAATTATACCGCATGTCGTTAATATCTTCTTTAACTCTTGTTCCAAAGCAAGCAGATATTGTCTCCTCATACCCCAAATCCAAGGAAGCACCTTCTACTCCATCTTCGGAATCGGAATCGGAATCGGATTCGAACTCATCTGAGAGCGCCCTAGGCGTCAATAAGAAAGATTCTTTGGTAACTGCTTTTTACGAAAGTCTCTCATCTTCGGCTATTGACACTATCACCCACACTTACGTCACCAGACTTCTTGAGTGCCACGCTAAA
>Ga0206957_1061_pt1 | contig 29815 bp, 24 predicted proteins | sample Alteio_BWOrgHeat_32_FD_152975 | JGI IMG/M metagenome (GOLD analysis project Ga0206957, IMG submission 152975) | Enriched cells from forest soil in Barre Woods Harvard Forest LTER site, Petersham, Massachusetts, United States -... | ecosystem: Environmental > Terrestrial > Soil > Temperate forest >...
AGATATTAAGACAATCAGTAATGTTATGAAAGATAAATTCCAACGCTATCTAGCTATTGTACATTTAATTCGTACGGGTGTTTTAAGACAGCTGAATGGTTATAGCCGCAATACAATGGAAGAAATACGAAGGAATGGGGTGGGGATTATTTTTAGTCTTAGCCTAACAATTTTTATGAGAATTACTCCAGAAGGTAGGGTCATTTCTGCCAGAACCGGAATACATCAGGATTTTAATCCACAATGGTCGGGAAAAACTGGTTTGCCTGGAGAGCTAAGGCGCCAAAAAAATCTTTTTACCGCTATTTTAGGTGACATTGGTAGAAGCATGGGATTAGATGTAAATGTTTTATTTAGGCCGTATAGGACATTTCTTCCATATGAAAACATTCCTGAGGGGCAATCATCTCAGTCCATCGTTCCCATAACCAACCCTGCCATGCTAAATGCAGTAGTGCCCCAAACCCCAGGTGGTGTGGATTTCAATAGCGCCCATCTAAAAATGCAGTTAATCAACAAGATTAATAAAATTGATTATTCTTTTCCTCAGTCTGACATGGCCCAACTAGCTGATATTCAAGGTTTTCAGCCGGACATTCTACAAATCAAGCCTGCCACGGGTATATTCTTCCCTAATGAACAATCTTTGACAAAATCTAACTCTTCGCTATAATACTGCGCGTTTATAAATATATAGTTAAACAGGAGTTAGGTATGCAGAAAAAGACAGTTAAAGATATTGATATTAAGGGAAAGAAAGTCATTATCCGCGTAGACTTCAATGTCCCTTTAGATGAATCCTTTCATATTACGGATGACCGCCGTATCGCCGCTGCGTTGCCTACCATTGAATATGCTCTAAAAAATGGCGCTTCCAAGGTGATTTTGATGAGCCATTTAGGACGTCCAAAGGGTGCTGGTTTTGAAAAAGAATTTTCACTTGAGCCAGTGGCAAAGCGCCTGCAAGAACTTCTTAAAGAAAAAGTTTTGCTCCTTAATGATTGCGTTGGTCAAGCCGTGAAGGATGCCATCGCTAAATCTACCGAGCGCGTTGTCTTATTAGAGAATTTGCGTTTTCATAAAGCTGAAGAGAAAAATGATCCAGCTTTTGCCAAGGAATTGGCCTCTTTAGCGGATGTGTATATCAATGATGCTTTTGGTACTGCCCATCGCGCCCATGCTTCAACCGCTGGGATTACTGCGTATTTACCATCGGTCGCAGGTTTCCTTATTGAAAAAGAATTACAATATTTAGGCAGTGCTATCAATAATCCCAAGCGTCCATTAGCGGTTATCCTTGGTGGTGCCAAGGTTTCGGATAAGATTGAACTGATTAAAAATTTGATTCCTAAAGCCAATATCATCGTCATTGGTGGTGGTATGGCCTATACTTTTCTCAAAGCCCAGGGTATCGGTATTGGTAACTCTAAATTAGAGAAGGACAAGGTTGATACAGCCCGTGAGCTCATGGAACAAGCCAAGAAGGCCGGAGTTGAAATGGTTTTGACCACGGATTTTGTAATCACTCAAAGTTTTACCAGTGATGATTGCAAGATTTCAGATGCCATTCCTGATGGTTGGGAAAGTTTGGATATTGGTCCCAAAACAATTGAAAAATATAAGGCGGTTCTCTCCAAGGCTAAGACCATTGTTTGGAACGGTCCCTTAGGTGTATTTGAACGTGATGCCTATGCGAAGGGTACACGGGCTATTGCTGATTATTTGGCTTCTTTGAAAGATGTTACAGTAATCATTGGCGGTGGTGATTCTGCCGCGGCGGTGGCTAAATTTGGTTTGGAAGATAAGATGACTCATATCTCCACCGGCGGTGGAGCTTCATTGGAATTTTTAGAAGGTAAGGAATTGCCCGGTATTGCGGCACTTAATGATAAGAAATAAATGGATCCCCGACAGAAGCATTCGAGGATGACAGATTTTGTGAGATTTTTATGAGAAAACCTATAATTGCAGGAAATTGGAAATTAAATAAAACCCCACATGAAGCTCTTTTGTTGGTCAATGAGCTTAAGCGGGAAATTACGGATGTTGAGAATGCAGACATTGTTTTATGTCCACCTTTTACAGCCTTAGGCGAGGTTGCAGATGCCTTGACCGATACCAATATCGCCTTAGGTGCCCAAAATATTTTTTGGGAAGATGCAGGAGCATTCACGGGCGAAATTTCTGGTCCCATGCTCAAAGATTTGGGTGTAAGTTACGTGATTGTCGGCCATTCAGAACGCCGTCAGTATTTTCATGAGACCAATGAAACAGTCAACAAGCGCATTCGCGCCGCTTTAAAGCATGGATTAACTCCTATTGTTTGTGTGGGGGAAAATTTAGCTCAGCGCGAAGGCAATAAAACTTTTGACGTGATCAAAGATCATTGTGAAGGGGCATTTGCCGGTCTTTTGGCTGAAGATGTTAAAAAGACCATCATTGCTTATGAGCCGGTTTGGGCCATTGGCACAGGTAAAACAGCCAGCCCCGATCAAGCCCAAGAAGTGCATGCCTTTATCCGTGATTTATTAAAGAAACATTTCGGCGTCGAAGTCTCAGAGAGCCTTCGTATTCAGTATGGCGGTAGTGTGACGCCAGATAACATTGTGGCCTTAATCAATAAGCCTGATGTGGATGGGGCTTTGGTGGGGGGGCAAAGCTTAAAATCAGCTTCATTTGCCGCCATTGTCAAAGGGGCTAAAAGATAGTTAGGAGAGTTTAATTTATGGGTTTTGTCTTAGTTATTCATGTTATTGCATGTATTTTGTTGGTCTTAACCGTGTTAATGCAGGCTGGTCGTGGGGGTGGTTTAACCGAGACTTTTCAATCGGCTGAGTCCATGTTCGGTACCCAGACTAATGTGTTAATGGTACGCACCACCACGGTGCTGGCGGTGATTTTTTTAAGTACTTCCTTATTATTAGCATACAGTTCATCAAAGGGTGAAAAATCATTGATGGCTAATCAAAAGCTTTTAGCTACCGTGCCTAAACCGGCACCAGCTAAGGCCCCTGAAAATGATGTTCAGGTCAAGGTGGAATCACCCAAACCCATGGCACCTGAATCGCCCGTACCCAGCAATGACGTTCCGGTTACACCCGTGACGAATGCCACCAAATAGAAAAAAAGTTTTTTTCTTATCGGTATTTTTCTTTTGGACTTTTTCTGTCCATGCCGCCATCAATCACTACGGCGGCAGCCTGGTTGAAGCTACCTCCAACGATCCAAAAACCTTCAATGATATCATGGCCGACGACGCGAACAGCGCCTCGGTCACTGGTCTATTGTTTGAAGGTTTAACCACGGCGGATCCCTTTACTTTAAAAGTTATTCCCCAATTGGCTCAGTCATGGGAGGTCTCTACTGATGGCCTGCAATGGACTTTTCATCTAAGGCAGGATGTGCAGTGGTTTGATGGAGTGCCTTTTACAGCTGATGATGTGGTTTTTACCTTCAATGATTTAATTTATAATCCGGATATTCCCTCTTCATCCAAGGATATTTTCACTATCAGTGGCAAACCTTTTAAGGTTGAAAAAATAGATGCCTATACCGTGCGGTTTACCTTGCCGGTGAAATTTGCTCCATTTTTGCGCTCCATGAGCCAAAATATTCTGCCCAAACATTGCCTCATGGATGCCGTGCGTTTAAAGAAATTTCCCTTCACCTGGGGCATTGATACACCGACTCATCAAATTATTGGCACCGGGCCTTTTATGTTGAGCGACTATCATCCAGGGGAAAGGTTAGTTTTTAGACGTAATCCGCATTACTGGAAGAAATCCGCAGCTGGGGAAAGCCTGCCATATTTGGATAAAATCATTGCCCTGATTATTCCGGATAATCAAACCCAATTGCTGAAATTCATTGATGGCGAGATTGATGCAACCTCGGTGGCTGGCAGTGATTATCCTCTCCTTAAGCCTTTAGAGACCAAAAAGAATTTTAAGATCTATGAAGAAGGGGCTGATTATGACACAAATTTTTTATGCCTTAATCAGAATGCTGGCGTAAATCCGCAGGCCCGTAAGAGTTTTGTTGATCCATCGAAATTATCCTGGTTTACCAACCTGGCCTTTCGTCAAGCGATTGCACATGCGATCGATAAACAAAAGATTATTGAAATTATTAATAATGGTTTTGGCCTATCTCAAAATGGCCCGATGAGCCCTAGCAGCGGATTTTTTTATACCCCGCATGTGAAGGTTTATGATTTTAATTTAAAGGAAGCTCAAGGAATTTTACAAACCGCAGGATTTAAATATACCCAAGGAGTTTTGTATGATCCTTTTGGCCATCCTGTGGAATTTAATTTTCTCACGGCCAATTCCAGTACAGGATCAAGCCGGGATGAGATGGCAGCGATTATCCGTTCGGATTTACAAAGGCTTGGCATGAAGGTGAATTTAGTGCCGGTAGAATTTAATGTCTTGGTCAATAAGCTGATGGCCTCCTATGACTGGGATATGGTGATGATTGGGCTGACCGGCGGGGTGGAGCCTCATTTTGGACAAAATGTGTGGCAATCTTCAGGAGGCTTACATTTATGGAATCCTCGTCAGAAGGTCCCTGCGACGGATTGGGAGAAGCGCCTTGATGAGATTTTTGACCAAGGGGCCCAGGAACTCGATGAGAATAAACGTAAGGTTTTGTATGATGAGTTTCAACAAATTGTGGCCAATGAATTACCGGTGATCTATACGATTCTTGGCATGGATATGTATGCGGTGCGTAATAAATTTGGGAATTTAACCCCCACTGTTAACGGCGGCCCATTTCATAATATTGAAGAGATTTATGTTAAAAAGTAAGGCTGCGATAAGCGATGAGCATTTGGACAAGTTGATATTGTTAGCCACAGGAGGGCTGTTGGGTTGGCGGCTTTGTTGTGAGAAATCTTTGCAAGCTTTTGGGCCGTTGGGTAGTAATAAGCTCGGCAATCTTTTGATTAGCAGTATGATCTTGGCCATCACCAGCTTCTATTTTATGAAGCAAGTATTGCTAAAAAAACAGATCATTCTGCCTAAGGCCTGTGGGGCATTGATTGTTTTTGGGACGATCTGTTCAATTTCGGTTTTTTATTCCGTGGATATTCCTGGCAGTTTGCAGGCCGTGGTCTTTTTATGGAGTTTCATTTTATTAGTGGTGATGTCGGTCAATCTTTTTCGTTCATTAGAAAATATTAAAATCATCCTCTTTTTTTTAATGCTGATCGCGGCTGTCGCTTCTTTAGAAGCGCTCTATGAATATTTTTTCCAACTGCCCTGGTATTTGTCCCATACCACACCACAAATGCTGGTAGGGCATCGAGATTTGGTCCAATTGCTTCAGACTCACCGCACTCCAACCTTATTTTTTTGGCCTAATTCTTTATCAGGTTTCTTGATTATGATTTTTCCCATGACCATCGTATTTGCCCTGATGGCCCAGAGTGCCTTTTCCAAAATGAGATGGACGGTCTTAGGCGCGATCATCATCGCGGCTCTTTATATTGAATTAACTATTTCATGCTGGTTGGGGCTATTATTAGCCGCGTCCCTGTTGTTGTTTTCCGTAAGAAAGAGATTTTCTAAAAAGAATTTGCACGTATGGCTTAAGATTGGTCTTTTGCCTTTGGCCATTCTATCAATGGTGGTGATGGTGAGAAAAATAGGTTTCTCTCATGATAATTCTTTTTTCTCTCGCATGGTTCTTACAAAGACGGCCATGGCCCTGATTATGAAACACCCTTTTATCGGCAGTGGCTGGAATTCTTTTGCTATTGCCAGCGCGGTCTACACCAATGGTATTGATCAATGGTCTAGTTATGCCCATAATAGTTATCTTCAAATTTTTGGTGAGACGGGGCTGGTGGGTATTTCAAGTTTTGTGCTTTTCCTTTTTTTTCTAGGAAGGGCTATTTGGACTCTCAAGGATCAAGAGCATTCATTCCAGGGGGTTATTCTAGCCATACTCGCCGGTGTCATGGCTTGCTTGTTTGATAATTGTTTTAGTTATACGATGCTCTTGCCCAATACGGCCATTTATTGGTGGATGATGGTGGCCATTGTATTATCTTTATACGAGTATTTTAGACCTTCGCCTAAAGACATGATGAAGTCCATGCGACCTAGAATTATTTTAATTTCAGTCAATCTTCTATTTTTTATCTTCTCCTGCCGTCTGATTGAAGCTGAGTACGATTATTTCACGGCCTTGCCCTTTATTCACCAGAGTGTTAATCAAGAATCAGCCATCGTTCTTTTTAAAAAGGGCGGTCAACTTAATCCTTGGGATAAAAAATTTGAATTAGCAGAAGCGGTAGCCTATGAGGAATTATTTTACCGTACGAAGGACAGAATTTATTTAAAGACTGCCCGTGACTTGGTTTCTCAAACCATGATGCAGCCTTCCCTGGGCGAAGAACGAAGGGCGTTGATTAACAGGCTTAATCAGCAAGGTGCGGCATGATCAAGAATATTTTTCAGCGTTTTTTATCAAATATCATTCTGTTATTAACGTTGAGTTTTTTTACATTTTGGCTAATGCGGGCTACTCCTGGCAATTTTTTTGACAGTTTAAAATTAAATCCGCAGATTTCCCAAGATACTGTTGATCATTACGTGAAACTCTATCATCTCAAAGATCCACTGCTTGTCCAGTGGGGACATTGGTTACTGAATATCCTGCACGGAGAATGGGGATATTCGCTTTATTACAATGTGCCTGTCACCCATGTTTTAGGCAGCCGTTTATGGAATACCTTTATCCTCTCTTTCACGAGTTTGGTTTTGACGTGGGGTATTGGCATTCCACTAGGGATTTGGGCCGCCTTACGTCGTAATCATTGGATTGATCGGGTGCTTTCGATGTTTTCCTTTGCGGCATTTTCCACACCAGGATTCTTTTTAGCGGTATTAATTCTATATGCCGCGAGCCAATGGGGTGGCTTACCTTTGGGCGGGATGCACAGTCCTGATTATGATGACATGAACATCCTCGATAAAATCAAGGACACCTTGTTGCATCTGATTATTCCAGCCACCGTTTTGTCCTTATCATCCATGGCATCTTTACAACGCATCATGAGGGGTAATATGCTGAGTGTTTTGCGTCATCAATATATATTGGCCGCGCGTGCCAAGGGCTTGCCAGAAGGAAAAGTAATTTACCGACATGCCCTGCGCAATGCTTTCAATCCGCTGGTGACATTGTTGGGCTATGAATTTGCTGCCCTCTTAAGTGGAGCTGCCTTGATTGAAATTGTTTGCAGCTGGCCAGGGCTTGGGTCATTGCTTTTGAACGCGGTCCGTTCAAAAGATATTTATTTAGTCATGAGCAGTACCTTGCTTGCGAGTGTGCTATTGATTTTAGGCAATTGGCTGGCAGATATTTTATTGACCTGGGTTGATCCAAGGATCAGGTATGATCAAAAAATTTAGTTTAACCGGAAAAATCTGTCTAGGGCTCTTAGGACTCTTGTATGCATTGGCTATTTTTGCCAATTTCATCTGCCCGTATCATTACGATGATGAAGATCGTAATTATTCCTATTGCCCGCCCACCGCTATTGAATTTCGAGATCACGGGAAATGGGCGCATCCTTTTGTTTACGGCCGTACCCTGACCTTTAATGAAGTGCATCGACGAATCTATGCCAAAGATGTTGCGAAGAAATATCCATTTCATTTATTCTTTAAGGGACATCTTTTTGGGGTGGATGCGCCAGGTCGTTTGTATATTTGGGGGGCGGATGAGCGAGGTCGTGATTTATTCTCCCGTATTTGGTATGGGGCACGCATTTCTTTGTCGATTGGTATCTTTGGCGTGCTGATTTCTTTTACGCTAGGACTTATTATTGGGGGTATAGCGGGATACTATGGCGGCTGGATTGATAATATTCTTATGCGCGTCTGCGAAATGTTTATGATGGTGCCAGGATTTTATTTGATGCTGGCCCTGCGCGCGGTGGTGCCTGATAATTTTAATTCCCTGCAAGTGTACGCGAGTGTGGTGGTGATTTTGGCATTAATTGGCTGGGCGTCCTTGGCCCGCATTATCCGTGGCATGGCGCTTTCCATTAGGGAGAGGGATTATGTGTTAGTGGCTAAAACCTTGGGGGTTCCGGATATTGTCATTATCATCAAGCATCTGCTGCCGCAGACCATTTCTTATTCACTGGCAAGTTTAATGCTCACGGTCTCTTCCTATATATTAGCGGAAGCAGGCTTAAGTGTGGTGGGTTTAGGGATTCAGGACCCTGTCCCCAGCTGGGGCAATTTGCTGTCAGATGCCATGCAAATTGTGCCGGTGATTTTCGCGCCGTGGATTTTGCTGCCAGGCTTGTTTATTTTTATGGCCGTGGTGTGTTTCAATGTAGTGGGTGATTCGCTCAGAGATGCGCTCGATCCGACCCTTAACGGGACAAGTATATGAACCAGTTGCTAACAGTTAAAAATTTAACAGTCGCGGTGGGGCCAAAGATCCTGGTCAATGACGTCTCCTTTGACGTGGAGCAGGGAAAAATTATGGCTATTGCAGGCGGCTCGGGCAGCGGTAAAACCACCATCAGCCTATCGATCTTGCGCCTTTTGCCGCAAGCCTTGCGCGTAAACCAAGGCCAGATTATTTTTGAAGGTCATGATTTGTTAACCCTGGACCATGAAGCCCTGCGCCAACGGCGAGGGGGGCGTATTGGTATGGTTTTTCAAGAGCCATTGTCCGCGTTTGATCCCTTGTTTACCATTGGCCAGCAAATTGATGAAACCCTAGCAGCGCATACCCATTTGACTAAACAAGAGCGTTATAAGCAGACCCTAGATGTTTTAGCCCAAGTGGAGTTATCTGATCCTAAGCGGGCTTATCAAAGTTATCCGCATCAATTAAGCGGTGGTATGCGCCAGCGGGCCATGATTGCCTTGAGCCTTGCTTGTCAGCCGTCCTTGATTATCGCGGATGAACCAACCAGCAATCTGGATGTGACCTTGCAGGTTAAGATCAATGAAATATTTAGGGCCTTAAAAAGAAAAAATATATCAACGCTGTTAATCACCCATGATTTAGGCATGATTGGGCAATTGGCTGATGAGGTGGTGATTTTACGTCAGGGGAATATGGTGGAAAAAGGATCAGTCCTAAAAGTCATCGCCACGCCCAGTGATCCGTATACCAAGCAATTAGTAGAGGCTTTTCAATGAGTATTCTCAATGTCCAAGATGTCAGTAAATCCTACGGCAATCACACCGTGGTCTTAAAGGCCAATTTGAGTATCGAGCCGGGGGATAATTTAGCCATTATCGGAGAATCCGGCAGCGGCAAGACTACCTTGGCCAAAATGATCATGGGATTGATCAGGCCTGATGAAGGCCGTATTGAGGTTGGGCCCCAAGATTTACAAATGGTTTTCCAAGATCCTAATCAATCCCTGGACCCTTTATGGAAGGTCCGACATATTTTAAATGAGGCATTCTATCGAAATCGTCATGCGCTCAGCAAGCAGGCTAGAGAGGAGAAAATGTTAAATGTATTATCAGCGGTTGGTCTTCCCGCTGATGCACTGAATCGTTTCCCTCATGAATTTAGTGGTGGTGAACGCCAGCGCATTGCCATTGCCCGCGCTCTGTTAGCCTCTCCTAAAATTTTGGTTTTGGATGAGGCGGTTTCAGCCCTAGACACCTTGGTGCAACAACAAATCATGCAGCTTTTAAAGAAACTAAAACAGGAATTTAATCTGACTTATATTTTCATTTCTCACAATTTGCGTTTGGTTAGAAATTTTAGTGATAAGATAGTGGTCATGTATAAGGGAGAGATTGTTGAGCGGGGCCAGGTGCGCCAAGTTTTAACGGCACCGGCGCATCCGTATACACAGCAATTACTTAACGCGTCTTTTTACCGTCAAGCAAGCGTCTAAATATTATGTTAAGCGAAGGTTTTTGGCAAAAATTAAGCACGATGTTAGGGTGGCTGGCCATTGGGATGCTCTTTGGCTTAATCACCTTTACTTCCAGTATTGAGATCAAGGATCTGGACCTGTGGTTGCATTTGCGCATGGGCTGGTGGATCTGCCATCATGGCTTTGTGCCTGATTATGATGTGCTTTCTGCTGCTATTGCCGGCAAGCCATGGATCAACCATGAATGGCTTTTCCAAGTTTTAGTCTATCAAATCCAAGATCATTTTGGTTTTAATGGTTTAATCAACATGCAATCGGTGGTTGTGTCGGTGACCTTTATTGCCTTATTGTTCCTAGGTTACAGCCGGGAGCGTCAAGGCCTTACCTTATCCATGCTGTTGATGGTCTTATTGGTTTATGAAAGTCGTTTTACCATCCGGCCTGACCAATTTAGTCTTTTATTTTTTGTTCTGGAGATTTATATCCTTTCGCTGCACTTAAATAAGCGTTGGGCCATGTATGCCTTGGTGATTATTCAAGTACTATGGTCCAATACGCATGGCTTTTTCTTTTTTGGACCATTGTTGGTTGGAATCGGAATATTTTCAGAGTTTATCAAACGCCGCTTACCGCTTCCTTGGGAATGGAATACGGTTGGACGTCTGACCGATGAAGAGTACACCTTTCTTAAGAAAATCTTCCTATTATTCTTGTTGTGCTGTTGTGTTAATCCATCGACGATCAGTGGTGCCTTGTATCCTTTGCGGGTATTCTTTAGTTTGGCAGGGGATAATAAAATCTTTTTTGAGCATATTGTGGAATTACAGCGCCCGATAACCGCGCAAAATATTTTCACGGATGCCTATTGCTGGTATAAGGTTTTGATCCTGATTTCGGCCTTGAGTTTTATTTATAATCGCCGGCGTTTAGATATCAGCAGTTTTTTCATGTGGTTGGTTTTTTTATTTTTTTCTCTGGCTGCCATCCGTAATATTGTTTTCTTTGCCGTTGCGGCCTACATGGTTTCCATGCTCAATGCCATTTCGCTCACGTGGGAGAATATCGTACCTTTACGTTTTTCATCAGCGAAGTTTCGATATCTGACCATGATTGTCTTTAAAGGTGGGTTGATTTTCTGGATGATGAATTATGCTTTAGGCATGACCACCAATGGGTACTTTGATTATGACACCTATACCCGAAAAAGTGAATTCTTAGGTGTTTCCAAAAGGGTTTATCCTTATAAGGCGGTTGATTTTTTGATCCAGCAGAAGATTAGGGGAAATTTCTTTAATGATTTTAATTCAGGGGCCTATTTAATTGGCCGCGTATACCCAAATATTAAGGTATTTATCGACGGCAGAACCGAGGTGTACGGGGCCGATTTTTTCCAGAATTATCAAAAAATCTGGCCAGATGGCGATGCCCATGCCTTTAAATATTTTGAGAATAAATATGATCTGACGGGAGCGCTGCTGAATAATGCGCACCAACAAATCCCGGTTAATACCCTTAAGATGTTTCATGCTTTTAAAAATTGGTCGATTGTGTATCTTGATTATGACGGGGTGATTTTCTTAAAACAGACACCCTACAATCAACCTTTTATTGATCATTTCGGCATTGACTTAAATCAATGGAAGCCTAAGTCTATGGATTTAATTAGAATAGGGACGAAGCGGATTGATCCTTTTCCTTTTACCAATCGGGCCTTTATTTTAGAGAATTTAGGGGCTGATGAAGCCGCTCTTAATGAATCTAAAGAAGCATTGAAGGTTTCTCCTGATGATGGGGCAGCCTACGGCATGATCGGTAAGATCTATGCCAAACGCCACGACAATAAAAAAGCCATGGAAAATTATCGATTGGCCGTGCTGTTTGGCAATAATGATATGTGGGCCCGTCTGGGTTTGGCCCAGTCATATGAACATTTGAAATATTATAATGCGGCCATTGAACAATATCAGAGGGTGCGGGATTCCTTTCCCAAAAGTGCTCAAGCTTATTTTGGTCTTGCCCGCACCTATGCCTTGAGTAGTCAATTCCCTCAAGCGCTAGGCATGTTAAATAATGCCGCGAAGTTTGGCTTTCAAGATAGAGTTGCTGTTAAAAAAATCCATGATATTATAAATAACGTTAAAAATCCTAAAGTCATTAAGAATAGCAATTTAAAGAGAAAGTAAAGCAGATGCGCGATGTATTAACATTTATTTTAGCAGGGGGCAAAGGAGAACGTCTTGACCCTTTGACCAGGGACCGCGCCAAACCCGCTGTACCATTCGGTGGTATTTATCGCATTGTGGACTTTGCCCTTTCAAATTGCGTTAATTCAGGGCTGCGCCGCATCTTTTTATTGACCCAATACAAATCTTTTTCCCTGCAACGACATATCCTCGAGGGATGGAATATTTATTCGAATCAATTAGGGGAATTCATTGATGTGGTGCCAGCCCAGCAACGTATCTCTAGTGATTGGTATCGGGGGACAGCGGATGCTATTTATCAGAATTTAAATATGATCAGCGATTATGATCCTAAGCTCGTGCTTATCTTGGCAGGGGATCACGTCTATAAAATGGATTACCGCAAGCTCATGGAACAGCATGTCAATAACGACGCGGATATGACGGTGGCTTGTGTGACCATGCCTAAGCATGATTCTATTCATTTTGGGGTGGTGGAGGTGAATAAGCAAAATATGGTCACCGGTTTTCAAGAAAAGCCTGAGAAGCCTAAAACCATTCCTGGAAGTCCGGATGAAATTTTTGGTTCCATGGGTATTTATTTATTCAATACCGATACACTGATCAAGGAATTAAAAGCTGATGCTGCTAAAGCAGAATCTGATCATGATTTTGGCAAAAACATCATTCCCCAAATGATTGCTAAGAAGCTTAAAGTGTATGCGTATGATTTTGCCAAGCAAAATGATATCTCCGCGTATTGGCGGGATATTGGGACGCGTGATTCGTATTATCAGGCCAATATGGACCTTTGCGGGCCTAGACCTAAGTTTAATCTCTATGACAGATCGTGGCCGCTACGTACCCATCACCATCATTATCCGCCTATGCGTTTTTATACCACCGGAAAGACACCAGGCACCATTGTCAATTCGCTCATCGCAGGTGGATGTGTTTTGGAAAGCGCTCAAATTGAACACTCCGTGGTTTCTAATAATGTGTTGATTCGGGATGGCGTTAGCATTAAAAATTCGGTGATCATGGATTCAGTGACCATTGGCAAGGGAGCGCAGATTCAGGGGGCTATCATTGATAAGGACGTGGATATTCCTGCAGGGACTAAGATTGGCTTTGATCCCGAGCTTGACCGTAAGCGTTTTGTTCTCACCACATCCGGCATAGTCATAGTTGCAAAAAAAACTTCTTTGTGATATTCTTCTCGGATGCTTATTAAGCCCAAAATTCGTGGATTTATCTGTACCACCGCTCATCCGGCAGGTTGTGCCAGGCGTGTGGCTGAAGAAATTGACTATGTCAAATCCAAAGGCCCCATTGAGCATGGTCCCCGTAAGGTCTTGGTCATTGGTGCCTCCACAGGATATGGTCTTGCTTCACGCATCACCGCGGCCTTTGGCTGTGGTGCTGCGACCATCGGTGTTTTCTTTGAAAAATCCGCGGATGAAAAACGCACGGCCACGGCAGGTTGGTATAATACCGCTGCCTTTGAAACAGCCGCTCAAAAGGCCGGGCTTTATGCCAAAAGCTTTAATGGAGATGCATTCTCTGATGAAATGCGCCGTCAAGTGTGTGAGGCCATTAAGAAAGATTTAGGCCAAGTGGACTGTGTGATTTATTCCCTGGCTTCTCCTCGACGTACTGATCCTAAAACTGGTGAAATTTATAAATCAGTCCTTAAGCCTAAGGGTAAACCTTATACCAATAAAAGTATTGATTTTGAAAGCAATAAGGTCACTGAAGTAAGCCTAGAAGCAGCCAGTGATGACGAAGTAAGACAAACCATCAAGGTCATGGGTGGTGAAGACTGGCAGCTGTGGATTGAGGCCTTAACCAATGAAAATCTTTTAGCTCCCAATGCCGTGACCGTGGCCTACTCTTATATAGGGCCGGATGTCACCACACCGGTTTATCGCAATGGGACTATCGGGGCCGCTAAAGATGATTTGGAAGCAACTGCTCATCGCCTGGATGAGAAGCTGAAAAAACAGGGTGGCAGGGCGGTGGTTTCAGTCAATAAAGCCTTAGTCACTCAAAGTTCTTCAGCCATCCCTTTTATCCCGCTTTATTTTGTCTTATTGATGAAGGTGATGAAGGCCAAAGGCCTTCATGAGGATTGTATTCATCAAATTTATCGCCTTTTTCATGACCGTCTTTATAATAACCGTCCCTTAAACCAAGTCCCTACTGACCCTCAAGGCCGCGTGCGCGTGGATGATTACGAAATGCGTGAGGATGTTCAAACTGAGGTCGGCAAGCTTTGGCAGATTGTCAGCAATGAAAATCTAAATCAAATTGCGGATGTGCAAGGCTACAACAGTGATTTCTTAAAACTTTTTGGTTTTGGCCTCAAGGGTGTTGACTACGAAACCGATATTTCCTCCGAAGTTCCGATCCAAGGCCTCTCTTAAGCCTGCCTTGACAAAGCTAGCTTCCTGCGGCATACTTTACTCAATCTTGACAAAATTTTAATAATAGAAGATCCTTATGTTTAGGTATATTTTTGTCTTATTTCTCTGTATTGCTTTAATAGCCTGCGACTATAGACCTGTTGCCGCTCAAGAGTTTATTTTGCCAAATCCTGGCAAAATGGTGAACTTAAGTCCTGCCTTTGATCCTGCATTGTTAAGAGGTATAAAGATCCATCCTGAAGATCCTTTTAGATTTGATTTTATCTTGGACCAAGGAGATCAATCTCCATCTTTAGAAGAAACTAACAGACTGGTCAAATATTTTCTTGCCTCATTAACCATCCCTGAAGGAGATTTATGGGTCAATCTTTCGCCTTATGAAAAAGGCAGAATAATCCCTTCCAGCTTTGGTTTGACTGAAATGGGGCGTGACTTATTAGCAGAGGATTATGTATTAAAGCAAGTCACGGCCAGTTTGATTTATCCTGAAGGCAAAATTGGCAAAGAATTCTGGAGAATGGTTTATCAAGAATCACAAAAGAAATTTGGGACTACGAATATTCCCATTAATACTTTTAATAAAGTATGGATTTTGCCTCAGAAAGCTGTGGTTTATGAAAATGGGAAAGCCGGGACTGCCTACATCACTTCAGCCCGACTAAAAGTCATGCTCGAACAGGATTATTTATCTTCGCAAAAACATAGTGTTGTCAAGCGAGACCAAGTCAGCTCTCTGGGCTCGCAAATTATTCGTGAAATTGTCATTCCAAAACTAACTCAGGAAGTAAACGAGGACAAGAATTTTTATACCTTAAGGCAGGTCTATTATTCTTTGATTTTGGCTACCTGGTACAAAAAGAAGATCAGGAACAGCATCTTGACTAAGATTTACGAGGATAGAAAAAAGATTGTGGGTGTTGATTTTGACCAATCCACGGCCAATGTTGAAAGAATTTACCGAAGCTATTTACAAGCTTTCAAAAAAGGTGTTTACAGCTATATTAAAGAAGAGCAGGATCCCGTAACACGACAGGCTATTCCAAAGAAATATTTTTCCGGAGGGATGGCGTTTAATTATGCCATGTCTTCCGTCACGAGTTATGTTGATGATCAACCAGTTCCGGTAAGTGCACTTACAGGTAAGAAAAGAGAAGTGATTTTCGTCCATTTAGACCCGGCCATGTTTTCAACCAGTGTCCGTTCACATCTTCGTTCCTCAAAAAAATCATCAGGTAAAACCATTACAGCTGTAATCGTGGGGTTAGTTTTATGCGTGGGCTTATCTAGTATTACTTTCTTAGGGCATAAATATATTGCTGATCAAACTACCAATCAGAAAATCGAAGAAATGATTAAGAAAAAGGACAATAAAGGTCTTGTGGCCATGGTCCATTCTAAAGAGGATGGTGTTGTTAAGGCTAACGCTGTTAAAGGGCTGCTCAAGTTGAGGTATCCGAGACTTATGATTGAAATTGCCGGTGAGTTAGAAGCGAACCCCACTTTTATATCTCAAATCGCAAAAGTAATGGAAGATGATAATGACCCGAAGGATGAACCAATTATTGTTAAATATATTCTTCAAGAGTATAAGGACCCCATGGCTTTTATGCGAGATTCTTCTTCTGGTTTGTCTGAAGCCGATAAAGATCAATGGCAAAATCTCTTAGAGGGGCAATTGGATGAAGACGCATTTAGGGACAAACTTTTAGAGGTGCTTTGGGAAAAAGGTACTGATAATCAGGAAGTTTTACAGGTGTATTTAGATGCATGGAATAAAAATAAAGCGGCCAAAGCGGGTTCTTCTAAAAGCTTGCTGGCCATTACGGCGTTGTTTGGTTTAGTTCATATGTATCAAAAACCCCAGGCCCAAGATGTTGTTATTGCGGCCTTGGCTAATGCCTCATTAGATTTTGATACTGTTGTACATAGTCGTTATTTTACAGCAATATATTTGGGTCGTTTTGCTCCAGCTAGGGTTATCATTCGATATTTGAAGGAAAAGCAAAAAAGCAGTTTCCAATCAGAGAATGATATCGAGATACTTAAAGACATGACCGGATCATATGTCAGGGAATTAGAATGGAATCAAGATAACCCTAAAGTCAAAGCATTGTTGAAAAGTATGGACGCGCCTACCTTGGCCTTATTTATGCTGGTTAACTCCAAAGTTCTTCATCAGAGAAGGGCCTTGACGATGGTTTTTAATACATTGATGCATGAGCTAAATCGTTCAGAGCAGAGCCAAAGATTATTTGACGGCATCAACAAAGAATATCTTTTACAATTTGTTCAAATGCTTCACAAAGAGGGTCTTTATCACCAATTTCTACAAGGCATGGCTCAAGAGCAAAGGGCGCTTCTTCCTAACGCCGATGCGGCCATGATCGAAGGAAGGGATTTGGGTGGTATCAATCTTCAGATAGACAATTCGGATTTTTACATTGATAATGATGGGGAAGGCATGCAGTTGAACTTTGATCCGGCCATGCTTGATGATTTGCAACAACTTTCAGGCCTTAAGCCGGTTATCTTTAAAGTCCAGACCTTAACAAATTTGTCCCAATTCTTGGAGCAAAAATAAAGCTTTGTGTTATCTTGCCTGATTTGTACCCACAGAGGTGCGAGTTTTATTAACACTCTTCTGAATCATCTAGGCCATCAAAGCTTAGATAAAAGAAGCTTCGAAATACTTATTCTTGATAATACCCCCCAAGGCCTAGAAGGTAAAATTGAAGGTCGCGGTTCTCTGCCAATTCAAATCTCTCGAAATGCTTCCACCCATGGTTTCATCGGTGCTTTACGGAATGAAATATTTAGGAAAGCTAAGGGAGAGTACATTCTTTTTTTGGATGATGACACCCAAATTCTCCAGAAGGATTTTCTTCACAAGGCTTTGGAACTGTTTAAACACACTGATGCTGATATAATAATGCCGTGTGCGTATGGCATAGCTTCGGACAAAATGCCTCATTACCACTATCTAGATAACTATTCTTTTGCTGCACGCTGCTGTTTGTATAAGAAATCTATTTTGGATGAAGTAGGCGTCTTTCGGGAGAATATCACGGCTTATGAAGATATTGATCTGGGGATTAGAATGAGACTTCGGAAAGCCAAAATCCTTAAAACCCCGTTGCTTGAGTACCATCATCCCGTACTATTTTTTGATTCTTTGCAAAAACCGTTGGCCATTGGTCAATCCATTCTCAAATTAAGAGCATATTACCCGTGGTATCTTTGGATTTTGATTTATTTGAATGCATTGAGATTCCTTCCATTAATCCTGGTGCCTACGATGCAAAATCGACAATGGTTTAAAATCAGTTGGGGAGTGTTTTTAGCGCCTTTCATGAAGGAAAGGAAAGCCTATTAATAACATGTTAAGTTGGCCAAAATTCTGCATCATCTTCACAGGTCTCGTATTACTTTACTTCAAAGTACTTATTATTATCCACAATCCCTTGATTATAGGAGACGGGCATACGCGATTGGACCATGCCAATAGCATCATTGTCAGCGAGTTAAATCGGGCCTGGCTTCCTTTTTTACAAATGCATATCTGGGTTTTTTATAAGCTGGGCTTGCCTTTCTGGGCTTTTAAATTGATACCGGTTTTTTATTTTTTTATTGCGACCGTATTTTTAGGTTTATTGGTTCATCGCATCATTAATAAAGACCCGCAAGGGTTGATATTTACTATTTTTTCCATGGTATGTTTTGCATTTCAACCAGGAGTTGACTTTGTAAGCACAAGCATTTATCAAGAAAGTATTGAAATGGCTTTTTTCTATATTCTGTTATACAAAGGAATTTTGGATTTAAAGAAAAGTTGGTTTGTGTTTACCATCACCTTGTTGTCTTTGATCACGCGGGACACGTTTTTTGTTTATTTGCTGGTACTTACAATCCTAAATTACAAAAAGATTCTTGCGGATAAACAGCTTTTTTCGGTTTTTATGTGCTGTTGGGCGGTCCCTGTAGTATGGTATGCTACAGATCTTATAGGAACTTCGATTGTTTTAAAACATTATCCCGCATTGCCATGGATGCTAAGAAATATATCTGATCCATCTAATGCAAAATTGTTCAACATTAATAATTTACTGGCGTCATTTCAATTTAACAGAATTTATTTTTTGATTTTTACCCTCATCTTGGGATTCTTTTTTATAAAGCGATTTGGTGAAGATCTTAAATCCAAGAACTCATCCCATGTTGACGATCATTTTAAAATATTCAGCCTTCTATCTTTGGGCATTGTCTATTTTATATATATGTATTTTGATATTTGGCAGGCTACTTTTGCAAACCCCCGTATAGCCATGCCTTTGGTCCCACATTTATTTATATGGATGGCCATATTTTTTAAAGAAACTAATCAATGCCCTCGGCTATTAAAGATAATTCTAAGAATCTGTCTGGTGACAGCTTTACTGTATATGTCTTATCCAGGGATATTTAATCTGAAAACGCAGTACATGGACACTGCTTATGTTCATGATATAGGGGAATTAAGAAAGCAGTTTTTTCATAAGCTCCGGGTTTGTTTTATTACGCAGAATGAATGGGAAAGTCAAAAATTCTTTTTAGGACCTGCCTTATACATGGAGCGGGAATATATCCAACCTCAAGAGGCCCATGATTTTGCAAAAGACAATGTGGTAATCGCTCCTGTAGATGTTCAATTTAAAAATAATTTGTTTTTAAGATGGAAAGATATCAAGGTCAAAGATGATTTCTTTACGATCTATGTCCGGCAAGGCCAATAAAATAAGAATTTCCATAGTGGTCTGTGTTTATAATCGTCAGGAGCAGATTACTTTTTGCGTCAAGTCATTATTGGAGCAAACGAGTGATGATTTTGAAGTCATCGTCATTGATGATGCCTCCAGGGACCGGACGGGGCAGGTGTTAAAGAAATTAGAACACCCGAAACTTAAGATCCTGACTAATGAGGCTAATCATGGACCTGCTTATTCTAGAAATAGGAGCATCAAAGAAGCTAAGGGAGAGTACATTCTTTTTGTGGACTCTGATTGTGTCGCTGATCGTCATTGGGCTAGTCAAATTATAAGGCCATTTGAGCAAGATCCTTCGATGATGATTGTCAGTGGCAAAACCCTTGATGCTCCTTCTACTACCTACTGGGAAATGGTTAATGAGGGGATAAATTTCATTGCCTACCACCATGGATATGTCACTCAAGCGCATACGTGTAATATGGCCGTTAGAAAGTCTTTTCTTGATCAAAATCCTTTTGATGAAGCGTTGACCTTGCCTTTTTCTGAAGATTTAGACCTGTCGATCCGATGCCTTAAGCAGCAATTTAAGATTTTCTATACTTCGAGTGCAAAGGTGACCCATTTCCATCGTTCCACGTTTACATCGACAGTCATTTCCAATTTTCGTTGCGGTATTTATAATACCCTTACTAAGTTCAAACATCATCGATTCCCGTATTTGAACTATGGCACATATCTTCTCTTTTTCGTTGTTTTTTTCACATTGCTTGGTTTAAATTTTATGGCTGGCTTATCCTTGGTATTGTATCTTGGACTTATTGGTATGCTTGCTTTGAGAGTCGATGATAAAAGTATTATTAAACTCATTCTTGGTTATCCTGGCCGTGCCTTAGCTGCCACCGCTGACTGCGTGGGGAATATGGTAGGCATAGGCGTATATCTTTGGAGGCTTTAGATTGTTAGAGAACATGACGGGCTTTAAGGATAAAATTCTTTTACTGGCCAAGGAGAAAAACTTTTCTCCTTGGGCTTTGGAAAAGGACTATTATGCCACTTGGATTCTCTGTCATCTACATAAACTCTTGGAAGAGGGATTATTGTTAAGAGGAGGGATGGCGCTTAGTAAGCAATATTTGAATCATCATCGATTGAGCCCGGATTTGGACCTGACGGTTTATTGGGGTAAGAATGGCCTAATAACTTATTCCCGCCGCCTTCAAATGGCGGGTCTGATTCAGCAGAACATGGTATCGTTTTTGAATGAAATAGGTTTTATAAATTGCGCACCTAAAGGAGAAATCAGGCATCGGGCCAGAGTTTTAAGTTTTTCCATTCCGTATATTTCTTGCATTACTAATCATAAAGAAGAGGTAAAAATAGATATTCAATTAGATCACCAGCCATTGGTAAAGCCCGAATCCCAAGACATTAAGCATTTTTATCAAAATCATCTCACGGGGGTCTCGATGATGCCCTCCCCGTGCCGTATCTTGGTCCTCGATTTTAATGAACAGGTGGCAGAGAAGCTAAGGAGTGCTACGGTTGATGCGGATCCTCGTCCAAGAGATTATTTCGATTTGTGGCACTTGATCAAAGAGGGATTCGATTTTAATCAAAAGGATTTTGTGGAAATTTTTAAGCATAAGGTATTTCAGATCGCTCCGATCCGGGATTATCGGCGGAATTTTGGTTTAAATGCAACAACGTGGACAAGTTTAAAAAAGGATCAAAATGAATCTTTGAGGCCGTATCTGCATGGCGGCGAAGAATTTTCTTTTGACCTGGTATGTCAGAAATTCAATGAGATTTTTTTCTATCAAAATTTTTATTGGGGCCGTTCGGAACGTTATAAGGCCTTTTTTAGCGAGAAGTTTAACGAATACTTCCGGGAAATAATAATGAGGCTGCCTTCGGTATGATTGCTGATAAAAAGAAATTAAAAGATATGATCATTTCGATTGCCGCTCAAGAGAAATTCTTACCCCTGATGGTGGAAAAAGACTATTATTTGACGAACATCTGTGCCCATTTGCAGGACCATTTAAGCGGTCAATTGGTGCTAAAGGGGAGTATGTCGCTCAATAAGGTCTATTTTGGTAATTATCGTTTATGCGGGGATTTGGATTTTTATCAATATAGTGAAGATGGATGTGGCTCCAGGATGCAGCGTTCCAAGAATAGTCCTCTTTTACGGCAGAGAATCAAAACTTCCCTGGAGGATTTAGGTTTTAATAGCGACAATGTTCAGAGTGTAGAGCTGTTAGATCCCAGAGTATTAACTTTCAATATTCGATACCATTCTTGTTTAACAGAAGTTTTCCAAACAATTAAGATTGATATCTCCTTATTAAATGAATTACAGGATAAACCCACTGTATGGCCTCTAAAGCATTTTTATCATGATTTTTTGTCTACTGAGGGGGTGACTACTTTTATTCCTGTTTTGACGGCGTCCCTGAATGAAATTGTTGCTGGTAAATTAGTTGCTGCCATTAGCAGTACAGAATTAAATATTTTGGATTATTATGATTTGTGGTACCTTGCCGGAAAAGGTTTTGACTTCTCGAGTGATGTTATCGCCGAATCCGTTATGAAGAAATTAGTTCATTGGAATTTTTATCGGCGTTTAATTTGTAAGAGAGGATTGGGGCAAGTTGAGATAGATTTTTTAAACAAACAAAAGAAAGAATTTCTGAAGCCTTTTCTACGGCATGGTGATGAATTTGATTTAGACAGGGAATATAAGAAAATCAATCAGATTTTCTTAACCGGGAAATTCGATATGGGATTTAAATTCAGGGCCCTGGCAAAGATCAGTGCCGTATTAACTAAGATAAAAGATAGGATAGAGGGATAGATGCGAAGCAAAGGCTTGGAATTTTCTTGGCATAGGATCAAAAATATCGTCGGTATTAGCGTGGCCTTGGCCAAGATCAACTTTAAATTAAAGAATGAAGGGACCTATTTGGGGCTTTTATGGTTTTTTCTTGAGCCCCTGATCATGTTTATGACCCTCAGGGCGGTTTTTGCTCATCGGATTGCGGAGAGTATTCCGCATTATTCGTTGTATCTGCTTTTAGGTGTTTTAATGTTTCAATTTTTCTCTAAGTCCACCGCTGAGGCAGTTACCTGTGTAGTTCGTCAGGGAGAATTTATCAAAACCATGAAGATTGATCCTTGGGTCTTTGTGGTCTCGAGCCTGCTAACGGTGATGTACACGCATTTTTTCGAATTCATTTTTTTAGCAGTATGTTTCATTGTTTTTAAAGGAAGTCTTTGGGGGCTTTTGTTATACCCATTTATTTTTGTTATCTTTTGTACCTTTGTTCTAGGACTAGCCTTATTGGTTTCCATTGTGGGTATTTTTGCCAGGGATTTTACCTATGTATGGCGCAGCATCTGTGTGGTGCTATGGTTTATCATGCCTATCGCCTATATGGCCCATGCCAATGAATGGTGGATTCAATTGAACCCGGTCTACTACTATATATCCATTGCCCGGAGCTTGATGATTTACCATCAAATGCCTTCAGGTCTTATGTTGATGGCAGCTTTTGTATGGAGCGTGCTTGTTTTGGGGTTAGGGACCTTGGTTTTTGAACGTTATCGTCCAAGTTTTGCGGAGAAGATTTAAATGTCATCATCGATGGTTGTTATTGAAGGTGTGTCTAAAAAATTTCAGCTGGCGATCAATCGGAAATTTTCTACCTTAGGGAATTTGGTCTCAATGATCAGCGGCCAACGCCGTTATAAAGACATCGAGGTGTTAAATGATGTGTCCATGACCATTCATCAGGGAGAGATTATTGGTTTAATCGGCAGAAATGGCTGCGGCAAAAGCACCTTGTTAAGGACCATGGCTGGGATTTATCAAGCAGATCAGGGGAGTGTTGATGTAAAGGGAAAGTTGGTTTATGTGGCCGGTTTTGGCCAAGGCCTTCGTCGGGAATTGAGTATGAAGGAAAATATTTTCTTAGGTGCCGCTCTCATGGGATTGACTGAGTCCGTAACTCGTCGGATTCTGAATGATATTGTGGAATTTTCAGGTTTAAAAGAGTTTGTGGATGGCAAACTGGATCATTTCTCTTCCGGCATGGCAGGTCGGCTGGCTTTTTCGATCAGTCTTTTTTGCGTCAAACATCATCGCCCGGATATTTTATTATTAGATGAAGTGTTTTTTGCCGAAGGGGACGTGGATTTTAATACCAAGGCATTAAGGAAAATGGAAGATTTGCTTAAAGAGGGGAGTGCGGTTGTTTTAGTCAGTCATAATATGCAAATCATCAAGCAGTATTGTCCTAAAACCTTTTGGTTAGAAAAAGGGACCATTCAAAGTGCAGGCACTACGTCGAAGGTGGTGGAAGATTATCTTCGTTCCTAAAGTTCAAATAGCCCGAAATATTTATTGGTCATGCGGTCTTATTGCCCTGGTTGGTATTCTCGCCTATAGTAACAGCCTTTCTAATGCATTTATCTTTGATGATTTAAATTACATCATCCGAAATGGCCTTATCCATAATCCTTGGGATTGGATTTCTTTGATCAGGGTTAATCCTCATCGGGTATTGACCACCTGGACCTTTGCCCTTAATTATGCCATGGCAGGGTTAGACCCTAGGCTATACCATGCGGTTAATATTTTAATTCATGTTGCGTGTGCTTGGCTGGTGCGATGGCTGGTTATGCTTTTGTCAGATAATCCCGAATTCGGCTTATGGTCTGCTCTTTTATTTGTCAGTCATCCTTTGCAAAGCATGGCCGTCGATCAAATCACCCAACGGTACGCAGAAATGGGGGCATTTTTTTATTTATTGTCATTGGCTTTATATTGCAAGGGGCGATTATTTAGTTCAAGCGGTTTCATTGTTGCTTCCATATTGGCCGCAAGCCTCGGTATTTTTTGCCGAGAGACGGTGATCACCTTGCCCTTAGCGGTGATGTTATGCGAAACGTTTTTTATCAATAAAAGATCTTCCTATTCTTTATCTATTCCACGGTGGTTTGTAATGGCGGCCTTTCTAGGCCTAGGCTTAGGGGTATTGGCCATTTATAGTTTTAATATAGGAAATGTATTAGGTGTACATATCCCCTCAGAGTCGCACGAAGGCGAAGTAATCACCTCCTCTGCTTATTTTTTGACGCAATTTCGGGTGATACTAATTTATTTACGCCTTATGTTTTGGCCATGGCGGCTTAATTTTGATTACGATATGCATCTTTCCTACCATCTGACGGACCCGTGGGTCTTAGCAGGGGTGTATGTGGTGATAGTGCTTTTATATTTTGCGTATGTATGCCGTAAAAATTATCCCTATGTAAGCTTTGCCATTGGTTGGTTTTTTATTACATTGTTGGTCGAATCCAGCATCATTCCCATTGATTATGTGATTGCGGAATATAGGCTGTACCTGCCTTTATTTGGTTTTTGTTTAGGAGTGGTTGCCGTGCTAAACAAGCTTTTGTCTAATCTCAAATTATTTCGAGCGGTAATGACATCGGTGGTGGTGATTTTTACGATAATGACTTGGCAGAGGAATATGGTCTATAAGGATGATCTGACTCTTTGGACGGATACTGTCACTAAGTCTCCTTATAAATACAGGCCGTACTCAGATTTAGCAGCGGCCTATATCCAACGCAGTGATTATGAAAATGCCCGTAAGTACCTTACCTTGGCCTTGCAGTTTAAACCCGATGATTATACTTCCATGTTAAATTTAGCCCAACTGGACACCATCACTGGGCATTGGCAGCAGGCCATTGAAGTTAATCAAAAGGCGATTGATCAACATCCCTCAACATCGGCCTATAATAATTTAGGTACGGCGTATTCTAAGATCGGCAATTGGCCTAAGGCCAGGGATTGTTATCTGATGGCCTTGGAATTAGATCGCCATATCCAATATTTTCTAATTGTAGGATTAAATTTAGGGGAATCCTATTATCGTAATGGCCAGCTTAAAGAAGCTGAAAATATTTACTTAAGGATGATTAAGGTCTACCCTGATGAAGTTAAAGTTTATGACGATTTAATGAATTTTTATCTAAATACCTTTCAGTGGTCAAAGGCAGTAAATTTTTCCCCAAGAATTTTGTCTTTAAAAAACAATGATCCAGAGCAGTTGATGAAGATGGCCCAGCGTTTGGAGGGCATGGGGTTTGATGACTTGGCCCGAAAGTTTACCGATCGCGCCAATAGCTTTAATCATTCTTACGTGGACCCTAATTTGTATTATGTCAAATATTAAGAACAGCTTCGAACTTTTACGCCCCCGTCAGTGGCTGAAAAATGCATTGATTATGTTTCCGTTGGTCTTTTCAGGCCATTTGATGGAAGCTAATCAGTTTTTTGCGGCCATTATAACGACCATTGCTTTTTGTAGTTTGGTCAGCAGCGTCTATATTTTTAATGATCTATCCGACATCCTGCGTGATGAACATCACCCGGTCAAGAAAAACCGACCTTTAACGGCCAAGAAAATTTCACCCGAATTTGCGCAAGGCCTGGCAGGGGTGCTGTTGATAGTGGGCCTAAGTATGGGTTTGATGGTGGGAAAGAAGGTTGCGATAGTGATGCTGCTGTATTTATTTTTGCATTTTATCTATAACTGGCGCGTGCGCGATTGGGTAGTGGTGGATGTGCTTTTAATTGCTTTAGGATTTCAATTAAGGATTTGGGCGGGATCCATGGCCGTTGGAGTGTTACCAACGGTATGGTTGGAATTGACGGTTTTTTTATTGTCGCTATTTATTGGATTTATCAAAAGGCGCGGAGAAATCCTGACCTTACAAGAAAAAGCCCCGCAGCACCGTTTATCATTGTCAGGTTATCAGCTTCTGCCATTGGATATGATAATTATTCTTTTATCAGTGATTATCGTCGTTTCCTATGTCATTTATACGTTTTCCCGTGATTTGATGTTCCGTGTGGGAAATGATCACATGTTTTTATCATCGGTATTTGTGCTCTTTGCGGTGGGTCGTTATCTATACTTGGTATACGCGACAAAGCAGGGCGAAGATGCTCCAGAGCTTATTCTTAAAGATTTTCCTTTGCTGTTAAATATTTTTTTGTGGAGTATGAGTATTTATTTGATTATGTACCTGCATCTATGAACAATTCCATTGGCTTTATTGATATCCTGCGTTCATCAGCCAGCCTTAAGATAAAAATTTTTAAAGGCCTCGATTATATTTTTGGTTCTACTCTGGCAGCGATTTTGCCTTCGGCGCCCCAAAGAGCAGTTAATTTTAAAACCGTTAAAGAAGTGCTGATCATCCGTCCAGGTGGTATGGGTGATGCCGTGGTGTTGTTACCAGTCATTAATCAATTCAAAAAAGAATACCCTGATATTCAAATGGACATTTTATGTGAGCAGCGGAATTGCCAAGTTTTTTCTTCTCAAGCTCAATGGAAGAAGAATGTTTATTGTTATGACCGCATTCATGAAATTTCAAAAGTATTTAATAAACGTTATGATGTGGTGATTGATACGGAGCAGTGGCATTATTTAAGTGCCATTCTCGGATTTTTTTTGAAACGCGAGGCCTTGATTGGTTTTGCCACACGACCCGCTCGCCGCAAATTATTAGACTTAGGCTGTGACTACGATACCAAGGCCTATGAAATGGGTAATTTTTTACGATTATTTGGACCCTGGCAGCTTCAGCAAGAAAAAATCCATTTAGAGGGATCATGGATCGTGGATGAGACTTCAAGAGCTTGGGCTAAGCAGAAGATAAGCGGCAGATATGCCGTACTTTCATCATTGGCCAGTATCGTTGAACGGCGATTGAATGAGCAACAGATTGCCTTGATAACTAAGGAGTTGCAATCCCAAGATCTTCAGGTATTTTTATTAGAAAGGCAATTCAACCTTGCCCAAGTGGCGGCCATTATTCAAAATGCACAAGTTTTTATCGGGGTAGACTCTGGTTTACTCCATGTAGCCGCGGCGGTTGGTGTTCCTGTAACGGGCATTTTTGGCCCAGGTCAGATACTTAAATGGGCTCCCCCAGGAACAAGGCATCATATGATTCATCACCAGCTGCCATGTTCACCCTGCACCCGTTTTGGTTATACGATTCCAACCTGCCATGGGAAAATAACTTGCATGCGTGATTTGAATCTAGATATAGAGGAAATTTATCGTCGTAGAAAGTAGGTGGCCTTGACAAAGGCCTTTTTATGGCGTATACTTCTTTCATTAATACAAGTTTAATGATTTCTTAATATCTGGCAAGGTTGTCAGAAGATTTGATTGGACATTGAAGCCCAATGACTCTATTGAAGGAGCCATTGGGTTTTTTATTGGACGTTGAGGCCCAATTTTCCCTTTTTCATACAAAGGAATTATTGGGTCTTTTTGTTTTTGAGGTTCACGCTTATGTTGAAGAATCTGATTGCCGTAGTTATCTTGCTTACTTTCTTTCTGACCTCTTTAGGTCCGCTTCCAGAGGCCGATGCCCAGACCTTGATTGATTTGCCTGCCCCAGGAGTAATGGTCCATCAAAGCAATTTATTTAACCCTTTGCAATTAAAGGGTATTTTAGTCAACATAAAGAATCCTTTACGTTTTGATTTTTTGGTGGATAAAGGAGATTCGCATCTTTTAGGCCAGCCCCTTAAAGATGAAATTATTCGTTCAGCGAAATATTTTCTTACCTGCCTGGCCGTGCCTGAAAATGATTTGTGGGTGAATCTTTCTCCTTATGAAAAGGACCGCATTGTTCCTGGAAATTTTGGTACAACTTTAATGGGCAAGGATTTGCTTGAGCAAGATTATCTGCTTAAACAAATCATGGCCTCTATGAGTTATCCAGAGAATGATTTAGGTAAGCGTTTTTGGCAGAAGGTCTATCAGAAGTCCTATCAACTGTACGGCACCACCAATATTCCTATCAATACTTTTAATAAGGTTTGGATCGTCCCTAAATTTGCCAATGTCTATGTGCAGGGCAATGCGGCCTTTGTGGTCAATAGCCAATTGGATGTGATGCTAGAGGCCGATTATAGGGCCTTATTGCATCATCAGGGCCTTTCTCAAAATGCAGGGGCCTATTCGCAGGTACTGCGCGAAGTGATTCTACCGGAATTAAGAAAAGAGGTCAATGAAGGCAAGAATTTTGCAATTGTCCGTCAGGTGTTCAATGCCATGATTTTGGCTACCTGGTATAAACGTCATCTAAGTGATAGTTTGCTTGGAAAAATGTATGTAGGCCGAAATTATGTTAAGGGTGTGGATATTTCTGATAAACAGGCCAAAGAAAAGATATTTGAACAATACCTGCGGGCGTATAAGAAATGTGTCTACAACTATATCAAAGAAGATTATGACCCTACCACCCAACAAACCGTTCCTCGTAAGTATGCTTCGGGTGGCATGTATTTCGCAGGATTTGGAAAATCCGATTCAGCCATGTATGTTGAGGTTGAGAGCCCTCAAGGCATGGCGATCAGCAATCATGTGGCCTTGGCTACGGTGGATGTTGCTGCCACGGATATTGATGGGGCTATGGTCAATTTTCCTGACACCAGGAACTTGGTTAATACCAGTCCTTTGAGTATCATTCGTGAAAAAAGCCATGCCGTGGCTGCGTTAAGCCTGCTAAGTCGACGTCTGGTACTGGCTTTTGCGGTTTTAATGGCCCTTGGGGTGGCGGCCCCATCAGCCCATGCCGTCAGTTTTAAATCAATCGATCATGGCAATGCCTTGCAAGTCACAGTAGGACAAAATGATGAATCACTAGACAATATTATTGTCCAAGCCAACACCCAGGCCAATGCTGGTTATGCTGGGCCTTTTTTGGGGCCAGGTGGTACCGTCGAAGTGGTTCAACAACATATGAGTTCTGAGGTTGATGCCCAGAATGTCGACCCAGGAGAAAGGTTTATTATTTTGACTAAGCAGGGGATCAATCAAGCGGTTTCAAATGGCGTTGGCTCAGAACTTTTGGCACAAATGCCTCAAGATCCTCAGACTTTAGATCAAAGCAACCCAGCAGGGCAACAGGCCGTGGAAGTCTTGGCCGTTCCAACTAACTTTAAGGGTTCGTTTAACGATGGTGAGATCGATCTATTATGGGATGATGCTACAGGGACAAAATCACACGTCATTAAACGCAGTGATAATTCAGATGATTTTTCTCCCTTAAATGGTGGCAAAGGGATAGTAGGTAATAATTATCGCGACATGACGGTCGAGAAGGGGCATACCTATCGTTATGAGATTCAAGCCGTCAATGACAAAGGCCGCAGTGAGTTTTCTCAACCTGTGCAGGTAAGCACGGTTGCACCTGTTCTACCGTCAGCTGTCCAACCAGCGCCAGCCACCACCAAGCCTCCAGTGGTGGCTCATCCACCAGAAGTTAAACGAACCCTTAAAGTTAGTTGGAACGGCCAAGACTTCCACGGCCTGTTGCCCTGCTGGGTTGCTTTGATCTAAAGTCAGTGGCCATTTTTGGTTTTTTTGGCTGTGATGGGTATTGGAAGAGTGGCAAGCAAACGTATAAGTGCAAAATTTATAAGACAGCGACCGAGGATAATTCAACCAGCGGCAGCTCTTACAGTTGCTACTTCAACGGTTAATT